>Ga0247840_10009736_pt1 | contig 12277 bp, 17 predicted proteins | sample LaCruzMarch2015__FD_192404 | JGI IMG/M metagenome (GOLD analysis project Ga0247840, IMG submission 192404) | Freshwater microbial communities from meromictic Lake La Cruz, Castile-La Mancha, Spain - LaCruzMarch2015_17m | ecosystem: Environmental > Aquatic > Freshwater > Lake | place: Spain...
GCGCCACCTGCTTGAGGACACCGTCCTTGGAGGTCTTCACAGACACCAGGGCACGGATGGGCTCGATACCGTTGGTGGAGTTGCTGATCTGTGCGGAAGTCTCGGAGGGCATGAGAGCCATCAGGGTCGAGTTCCTGATGCCGTAGCGCTTAAGATCTTCCCTCATGGTGTCCCAATCCATATTGTATACCGGTTCGACCAGAGAGTCAACATCCCGTTTGTAAGTGTCGATCGGCAGGACACCTTGGTTGTACTTTGTCTCCATGGTGAGCCAGCACGGACCCTTCTCCTTGGCGAGCTCTACAGACGCTCTGATCAAGTGATAGGACCAGGCCTCGGTCCACTCATGGAGTTTTGCCAGACCCTCTTCTGTGATGTCCTGATAGTTCAGGTCGTTCTTGGCCAACCAGTAGGCAAGGTTGATGATGCCGATGCCGAGCGGTCGCCTATTCATTGTACTATTTTTAGCTGCAATAACAGGATAGTCTTGATAGTCAAGCAACTCATCAAGAGCCCTAACGGCAAGTTCACACACCCTAGCAAAATCATGCTTGGACTTCATCTTACCCCAATTGATTGCTGCAAGCGTGCAGAGTGCAATTTCACCTTCTGGATCAAAAATATGCTTTAATGGCTTGCTGGTGAGAGTTATCTCCTGGCAAAGATTACTCATCTTGATTGGCGCAACTTCCTTGAGGAACGAACCATGGTCATTGGCATGGTCCACGTTCATCAAATAGATACGTCCAGTATCCTTCCTCTCTTGTAGGAATGCAGAGAAGAGGTCAATGGCGCTGACGGACTTCTTTCGGATGCTAGGGTCAGCCTCATACTGTTTGTACAGAGTGCGAAAGCGATCATTGTCCACAAAGAATGCATCGTAGAGGTCCGGAACGTCAGATGGGCTGAACAGCGTGATGTTGCTGCCCGTCAGAAGGCGCTCGTACATCACCTTGTTGAACTGAACACTATAGTCCATATGGCGGACTCGGTTCTCTTCTACACCTTTATTGTTCTTGAGGACAAGCAGGTCCTCGACCTCAAGGTGCCAGATCGGATAGTGTAGGGTAGCGGCACCGCCACGGACACCGCCCTGACTGCATGACTTTACAGCGGACTGAAAGAGCTTATAGAATGGAATAACACCAGTATGAGCAGCATCTCCATTACGGATAGGAGAGCCAATAGCACGAATACGACCAGCGCCGATACCAATACCAGCTTTTTGTGAGACGTACTTGACAATTGCGGACGAGGTCGCATTAATAGAGTCCAGAGAATCATCTGTTTCGATCAGTACACAAGAGGAAAATTGCTTTTGTGGAGTTCGTAGACCCGCCATGATAGGGGTAGGTAACGATATCTCGAAAGTAGATGTAGCGTCATAGAAGTCTCTTACCCACCGAAGGCGGGTCTCCTTTGGATAATTGCGGAACAGACACATGGCAATGAGCATGTAGGACATCTGTGGTGTCTCATAGTACTTACCGGTCACTCGGTTCTTTACAAGATACTTACCTCTGAACTGCTCCATGCCGGCATAGACGATCTGGAAGTCTCGGGCATGGTCAATCTGCTTGTCTAGCCAATCAAACTCTTCTTTTGAGTACATAGAACCGAGGGCTGGGTCGTAGTGCCCTTCGACAGCAACACGGTGGTAGTGTTCATGTAGAGAGCAAGGCTCAGGTTGATCATAGACTTCCTTCCTCAGGTTATAGTTGATGAGCCTACTGGCAACGTACTGATAGTTAGGTGTATCTTCGCTGATCAGTTCTGCTGCAGCCTTAATCAGGGTCTCTTGGATATCGGTTGACTTGATCTTGTCGTAGAACTGAACCTGCGACTTGATTTCGATCTCAGATGCAGAGACCCCAGTTAAACCCTCACATGCCCAAGCGACAACCTTATGGAATTTTTGAAGATCCAATGGTTCAAAACGTCCGTTGCGTTTGGTTACCCTTGTCATATTCATTAAAATATCCTTATTTTACAGACAATAAAAGTTGAAAATATAAATATCAACTTATTAAGATTAATGGTTTATGAAAATTGATTATATACCACTTTTTGAAAAATGAAAACAACATAATAATCTAGATAAACTTTTTATGCCCACACTCTAGAAGGAGTATTGGGATATACTCTGTACTGTTCAAGTGCAGTACCGTCCTCGTCGGGCATCAGTCTCACGTTGACGTGCCAGCCCGGTGCGGGAGCTACGACTGGAATCTCCATGCCGTCCTCGTCTACCGTGACTTGACCAGTAGACTCATACATCGTGCCGATCACGTCGATGTAAGTCGCGCTGCTGGCTCGAGCGAACGTGACTCTAGGATCCAACGCCTTTACGTTGGCGAAGTCAAGCAGTAGATTCGGATATGTGTCTGGATACAGGTCTCATACAGTCAATTGCCTATGCTTTCATTTTTAGATCAGTACATTTGTATCATTTACAAACATTTTATTTTACTGGTTTCATATTTATAATGAAAAGCTAAATGCTGTATTATTTTGTTAGGAACTTAAAGTAAATCGCTAGCTGATCCCACGCAGACTTAGCAACTTCACGGTGCTCTTTCTGCGTTCCGTTACCCATACGGAGTTCACAGAAGTGGATCCAGCTACGAAGAGTACCATTCATATACAGTCGTGACACGGTTAAACCCTCGGGTAGTACGGCACGTGCCTGTTCCTTGGCAATACCTTTAGCAATAGCGGCATTGTAAGCGTTTTGTGCAACATCCCACACACCACACTGTTGGCGCCACCACCAATCTTCAAGTTCAAAATCAGTAGTCTCTATGCTGTTCTGTCGATTTTTGGTGTCCTGCAGTCTAGCCTCACGAGTTACAAACCCAAGGTCCTTTGTAGGATCAGCATAACGCTGGGAAAACTCTTGAAATGCAAATGAGCGATGACGAAGAATCTGTCGAGCAATATCACGTGTGGTCTCTACTGACATTACCACATTGACCATCTCGAAGACGGACCAATGACTGTTGCGGATACAGTACTTAAGGAGCTTCTCTGAGGTCTCATTGTTCATCTGGTTAGACGGATTAGAGACTCGAGCAGCATATGCAATAAACTGATCTGCTGTATCAACGCCCTCGACAAGCGGATTGGTGATGGCTACAATCTTAGCTGTGTTCATGTTCTACCTTACCTTGAAGTGTGTTGGCAACGGAATCCATGATGACCTTACGAATACCGATCTCTGCGAAGAACCTTAGAAGTTCCGAGCTCATGTCAAAAGTCACAGTGGCGCTTCCGTCGTCATGGTCCTTGATATCTACGATCTGCATGTTACCAATGATTGATTCTTTTTCCACCGTCAAAGCTTCCTACCTTGTTTATGACCATCTCTGCAATCTGATTGAGTCTATTCCTGTCCGGATGACCGTGGACCCATGACCCTGTATATGACTTGAAGTTCTTGCGGTACCATTTATCAAGGTCCGGTCTGCGTGTGTCGATAGACAAGTCAATGCTTTCGGCCAACTTGTCAAACTCTACGTCGGTCATGATCGAACTGTTCAAGACTTCATAAGCCCACGCAGCCACAGCCACACGAATGCGCTTTCTGGTCTCCAATGACACTCTATCACTGTATGGGGAATTGTCAACCTCATCGACAAGGAACTGATCTAGACTCATGTCTTACTCCACTTGGTCAATTCAAGTCGAGCCCTCAGGTCACTGAATGAATGGGTGTCAACAATGTACTTGATAAAGTCCTGACTGAGTCCTGCAAGCACCATGTCATTTACATCCTTGTGCTCAAGGTTGTCGGGCCACACACACACTGTATAGCCGTTGATGATTGCCTTCTCCATCTTCTTGCGAGTCTCTACACTTCTCGGTTCGTTGTCGTAGACGATCACAAGGTTCTTCTTGGGGAAGTCCTTAACACTGGCAATCAAGTCACCGCCAGCAGTCGCAATGGAGTTAGGCAAGAACATGGAGTCGATAGGACCCTCGAGCACGTACGTCCGCTTGTTGAAGTCGACCGCATCCAGTCCGTAGACCTTGGGCACAGACTCGTCGTTCACTAGTGTGATGTACCTGACCTTGCTGTTGGCATCTAGTGACCTGCCCTGGAAAGCGTGCATCTTTTGGTTCTTGTCGATGAAGGGGATGAGTAAACGACTCTCGTCCTTCTCTAGAGTATTGTCACCGAACTTACCTGGAATGACCTCATTACACCAAGCAAAGAACTTGGGACAGTAGAACATCTTGGCGTGGAATGGATTGGGGATCTTGCGTGACTCTACATAGACCTTGACTGGATGGTCAGGATACAACTGACTCACCTTCTTTAGTCCCTTGAGGGGACCGTCCTTTAGGAACACCGGTTTCTTCAGCTTCTGCACGAACTCATGGAGTTCGGTCTTTCTGGTGTCGATTCTACCGTCCTTGAGCTTCTCCATGACAAATTCCGTATGGAGCTGAATGTCTAGCTCTTCAAGGAACTTGTTGAACCCTGTCGACTTGCCACAGTTGTGACAGTGAAACAGGGTGTTACCTTTCTTTGGATAGATGAATCCTCGAGCCTTTCGTCGGTCCGATTCAGAGTCACCGCAGAAGCAACAAGAAAAATTATAGAGTGAGGGCCCTTTTCTTTTAAAGTTTCTCAAGCGATTACTAACAAGATTTAAATATTTTTGCTCAAGCCAGTGCATAACAATGATCCATTATTAATCGGTCACTGACATTATACTACCTGTGGACAAAAAGTCAACTGAATATTTTAAAGTACTTTTCTACCATGCCAAGGATGAAGCCGACCGTGATTGCCGAACCGGTTACAAGTAAAGCAAGTCTCTCTAGCTTGGTGACCTTGGCCTCTAGTCTTTGGTGGTGCTCGTCTGATGCTTGCCTGGATTTTCTGATCTCATCCAGAATGGCTCCGTCCTCTTCCTTCATGGTCTCATATACTTCCTTGAGTTTACTTTCAAGATCTTCACGGCGCTTCTCCATGAGAAAAGTAATGTTATCTGTATTTTTTTCTTGTTGAGTCAATCTCAATTCATGGACAGCCAGCATCTTTGAAAGGTCTGCTGATACTGAAGCCAGCCTCTGTATAGCGTCGTCTATCTTTGAATAACGGATTTCGTCGGACATAATCAGGTTTCCTTGGTTGTATCACGAAGAGACTTGCGCTTCATCATAGGAAACAGTGCACGGAGCTTCTTTTTCTTGGAGTAAATTCCAGGCTCACCCTTGGGTCCGACTCCAATGCCCTCTATACTACCACTGCCTACATTGTTTAGAGGAGCAGGAGACTGCAGGTCTTCCTTTACGCTAGCCATTTCTTATTCTCCTGAGTCTCTCTACAATGGTTAATTCTAGAGTTATTTCATCCGTATTTACTCTATCATATTTACCTACATTGTGAATGACATCAGGCAATGCATTTAAAAGTATCAAGAACGGCTTTACCAGATGGTACTGTTTTTCTGCTTTAAGAAACAGTATTTTTGCAAGATGTGTCCCAAAACAATTATGGAGAGTGATGATGTGATTGAGTATCAACCTCTCTTTCAAGTCACCGGTCTCCTGATATCTGGTCAATAACTTCTTTACATACCTAATTCTACTTAAGTCCTCCAAGAACTCTTCAGTCAAGTGTGCGCTGGGGTTGTCATAGACCTTTGCGCAAAAGATCAAAAAGTTCTCGTCGGTCAACTTTTCCACTACCAGGACAGTGTTAGATTCGTCTTGCCCCATCGGTTATTAGCAACACAGACGTAAATTGCCGTGTTGTCATACGCAATTTGTCCAGATGTTCCGTTGGACGTATTGCTTGCCGGGACAGTATTTGTGATGAGCCTTGCAGCAACTGAATTAGCAAAATTTGCAGTGGTTATGGTCCTGACACTTGCGTTGGATGCAGGATTCACAAGCACAACTACCCTGTCCGTTGCAGACAGGGTGTTGGCTACCGGAAGTGACGAGATCTTTACTTCGGCCATGATGAATCAGTTACCGTCAGACGCCCGGGAGATACGTGTCATCGGACGCGGCATCATCCACCGCAGCAGGTGTTCCATATGCCGCAGTCTGAGCACCGAGGCTACCCATGGCAATCAGTGTCTCGTACTGAACTCTACCTGCACGACCGCCTGCAGTCACGACAAGATTTGTTGTTGTGGTGTTGCCCGTGGCTGTTCCGCCTGTGGCATTGGTGATTGAGATGTTCGAGGTCGGGATGGTCACCAGATCAAAGCCTGAACCTGGGTTTGCAATGGTGAACGTCAGTGAACCACCGGTCGAATTTGTCGTGAAGGTGATCCTGGCATTTGCACCGTCAGCGGATGGTGTCTTGACTGAGATCACGTCTGAGTTGACGTAACCGGTCAGGGTTGCATTTGCAGCAATGGCCACAATAGGACCTGTACCGCTTACACGAAGGTTCCAGCCTGCATGTGCGCCTACTTCCTTAGAGGCATTCAGCGTGTTGTTGGACTGCTCTGTGGCAGACACACCGAAGATGCCCGTACCGATACCGGAGACAAATGCACCCGGTGTGGCATTGTTGAACATGTTTACAGCAACGGCGGCCTGAGTTCCGCTGGTGTTACCGAACGCTGCATTTGGTCCACCACCGCCCTTTACAAGGGCATAGGACCAGATGGGTGCGCCGTTTGAAGTGACAACCGTAGTGGTTGAGTTGGCCGTTACGGCCTGGTCATTTCTACCCCAAGTTGACATCGTAGTGTCCCCTAACTGTTTTTCTTATTTATCTTACGTGTTTGTCTACTGCAGTCATCATCGACTGACGATTGGCATGGAGCTTGTTTGCAAAGTCCTCCTTGTCCTGCGTCGTCCTCATGCTGCCGTAGACCGCTGTGATGTGCCTGGCAAGCTGCTTTGACACCTTGGTCTTTGATCCGTCTTTGTGCTCGAAGTGCGGCTCGTTGCCCTGGATTCCAGTTGCAATCTTGTGGAGCTGTTGGATCGGGTGCTTGGCCGTATCATCACCCTCTGGCGCATCACCTGACTTCTTGGGACGACCACGAGCTTCATCAAGATCAACTTCTTCCTTCGTAACCTTTGACTGCGACTTCTGCTTTTGCTGGTCTGTCTGCAGATGTGTCGGCAGCGGCTTACCCTTGTTAGCTGGATTCTTCTGCCACGCGCGTCTAGCTGCTAGCTTCTTGAACTCTGACATCTTGGAGTCAGAGATGGTATAGTCAGCGGTGTTGCTCTTCACGCCAAAGCCAGACTGGTCCTGATTGGCGCCACGGATCGGAGCGGATACGATGGTCGGCTTTGCCTCATCGAGCTGTGCGGCAATGGCTTCAAGGCGCTCAATCTCTTCGTTGGTGAAAGAGAACTCAACTTCTTCATTTTTTGCTGCTCTCTCAATCCTATGAACATCGTGATTGCTGTAGTCGTCACTGTCCATCCATTTTTCCATGGCTTTTTGATGTGGAAATCTCTTAGTAAAAGGTTTACTTTTCACACCTTTAACACCGCTTACAATTCTGGGCTCATGGTCTTCGAGATCACGTTCATAAGAAGTCTCTGTTATCTCTTCTACTTCTTCTTTCAACTTGCTACCGTGCTTCTTGAAATAGTCCAAGGCTTTCTGCTTATACTCTGCACCATGTTCGGTCTTTGTGAACGTCTTGTGCGGCTTCTCATTGGCTGCCATCACCGTTGCAGATGGTGACTTACCGATGCCTCCCGCTGAGTAGGAGACATACGGTTTGATGGCCTCGTCTACTTCCTCAACTTCCTCGTTGCGCTGCTTGGCGTAGTATGCGCCGAGGGCCATCTTCATGCGCTCTTTCTTGGACTTGCCGGCAAACTTGGGGTCCTTGGAGTGTACAAAGTCCTTGACCCAAGTGCCTGCGGGGTCGGACTTCTTCAGGACTTCCTCAAGCTGCTCCTCGGTCAGGGAGTCGACGTCTTCCTTCTTCAGGACTCCACGACCGACCAGCACGTCCTTGTGCGTGATTTTGTCCTTGGGGTGAGCAAGGGCCGCAAGCTTCTTCTCCTTGTCGGACTTCGGAGTGGTGTGCTTGCTCTCCTTCTTCACGTCGTCATCATTGTCACCGTTGTCTTCCTTGTCGTCGGTCGTAGGATCCAGATCGACCTGGGTCTTCTTCTCCATGACTGCCCTTGCAGCCTCAAGAATGCTGTCTGACAATCCGTACTTCCTGCTGATCGATGCAGCAATTTCCTCGTCTACTTTCTTCACCTTGATCTCTCCGTTTCTAGACAGTAGTGACTTTTCTGATGTCGGTGCGGCGTCATTGGGACGTGCCACGTTCTTGATCTTAACTCTGGCTTCGGTACCAGCGGATTCGGTCGACTCAGCTGTAAAGCGCTTCACCATACCTAGATTCTTGTGTTGAGGTAGGTCCGGTACGTTTATGCCCCTGTTCTTTAGAACGTGATGAGCCGCCAGAAGCCTCTCACTGTGAGCTGGATTTGACTTCATGTCTTTGTGATCGCTAGCCCACCTGTCGTGCATTCCCTTGAGCGCATCGGTGCTGTGCTTGTCCATTGCAGCAACATTGGCCTTAAACGGCTTGTCGTACACGAACTTACCTTTTGCCTCGTCAAGATCTTTCTTAGCCATTCCTAGTGTCTCCTTAGCCCTTTGGGCCGCATCTTGGTTTCTTTTATTTACAATGGACTCACGCTCACGCTTTGAGGCCGCAGCCTTGTCGACTGCGGCTTTCTCGTGAGCAAAATTTCTCATGGCTCCGACATCCTTACCTGATGTGTCTCGTAATTCATCAGGTTTGGATGTGGATGTCTTTCTAAATGCGGCGCCTCTGGATCCGACCAATTTGCCCACGCTAATGACTTCGGATAGCTTTTTCATTGGGTCTTTGCCGTAGCCCTCAACATCCAGCCGTGTTTCTCGTGCACGTCGATCCTGCCAGCAAAGTAATCAGCCAGTCCCTGCTTGTCAGCCTTATTGGCCAGATCGAATGCCTTATTTAGTTCGGCAATGATCTTGACGTTATCAGACTGTAGCTCTTGGACCATGGCCTTAGCTGTCGGAATGTTGATCTGATCATCGACCACAGACAGCTGGGCAAACCTACTCAGGCTGCCCGGCGCATACTGGTCAAGGGTGCGGATCCTCTCAGCTACCTCGTCGACGGATCCAAACGCGTCCTCGTAGATCTTACCGAACAGGTCATGGTACACGCTGAAGAACGGGCCCTCAACGTTCCAGTGAAAGTTCTGAGCCTTTAGGTAGAAGGCAAAGGTGGATGCAAGGACCACCTTCAGCTGGTTGACCAGTTCGTTCATTACTTCTTAGCCTTCGGCTCTGCCTTCTTGGCCCTGGCGGGAGCGGCCTTCTTTGGCTTCACTGCCTTGACTGTCGGCTTTTCGGCCACAACTTCCTTGACCTCAACCGCTTCCTTTACGGCCACTTTAACTTCCGCCACGGCGGCCTTGGCATCAGCCTCAGTCACCTTGCCGTCCTTGTTGACATCAGCAACCGCCTTGGCGTCGGCGACATTGATCTTGCCGTCCTTGTTGACGTCCAGGCTACCGGTCGGTGAGGCCTTCTTAAAGAAGAACCAGGCGCCGACTGCGGCCACTGCTATAGCTAGAGCTGTAATTTCCCACATGTTATCCTCCATTTCCGCCACCGCCAGAGCTACCGCTCTTGCCCGGTGGGTGCTTCTCTATCTTGCCAGAGGCCATTCTGACTGCCACCATTGGAGTCGAGACCTCTTTACGCTTACCAGTCGTGCCCTGAGGCACTGATAGTTCCTTTACAAAGTCCTTGAACTTCTTTACCATCATTTTGATTGACTATGCTTGGATTTAGAATGTTTTTTTAGATTTCCTGCATCAAATAATTTACCACAGCAAACACATTCAATCTTTTTTCTATTTAATGCAGCTTTACTTTTTCTCTCATTAGCGGTATCTCTATCTTTAAGCTGCATTTTTATACCTCTGTTCCAAGCAGGTTTTCCACGATTTGATTTTCCAGGATCACCTTGACTAATAAGTTTTGATATTTCTTCCTGAGAGTAATTTTTGGTCCAATGAATCATTTTACCTGATGCATAATTTTCTTTTAAGGTTTTACTTGTTTTTGCACCATTACTTTTTATATTGGCTCGCCACAAAGATTTTTGCTCATCTGTAGCGCCATGAAAGCCTTTTCTGTCCTTAAATGCCTTAATGCCACCGATCTGGCCACCGATCGAAGCCCAATAAACAAAATCTTGTTTGTGTATATTTGCATGTTCCTCTGCTGTTACACAAACAAGATTTTCAAGGGAATTATTGTATGGATTTCCGTCTATATGATGTATATGGTGTCCAGACGGTATCTTCCCGTTTACATCTTCCCATATTTTTCTGTAGTTGACTTTTGAAAGTTTATGATGTTTACTCATTATTTTTAATTACCAAGCTCTGCACGACCAGTAACGGGCACGAGTTTTTGGGCCCGGCGTGTCACAGTTGTGGCGAGCCCTGAAGTTCTTTCTACGACCCGGAATATGCTTCTTGATGGTCATGTTAGGGTCGCCAAACTCGACCTTGACCACGTTGCCCTTCTCGTTTTTGACATAGACCTTGGACTTCTTTACGTCGCCCTTCATGGGCTTTCCGAGAGGTACCTTACGACCCTGGTACTCGGCTTCGTCCATCTCGACGCAGCGGCATTCACGAACTACCCTCTTGATGATCTGACCGGGTGTGGCCTTTGTGTAGATCTTTGTCAGCGAATCCGTTCCGATGAGCCTGTTGATCGGCTTGTTGGGGTCAATGGCCTCCTTAGCCGATCTCAATGCATCAGGTGACGGTGCACCCTTTTCGCCGGGCTTCCTCATCTTCTCACCAGATCCGGCGGCAATGCGTCTCCTCTTGGCGTGGATGTTTGCCCAGAGGCTCTCGCGAAGGTCCTTATCGGCACCGTGATATGTGCCCTTACCCTTCGTGATGTAGGAGTTGACTCGAGCCATTCCCCACTGCTGAGGGGTGGTCCCCGGGCGATGCCCCGTGCGCCACGCGGCCATACCTCTGTTGTAGACCTTTCTAAGGATGCCGATGGAGACACCCGACTTTTTAGCCTTTGCAGCTAGGCCTGCCTCTGCAGCCTCGTCCAGTATGGCGTCTTCCATCTCTATTCCCTCACCGAACTTGGCCCTGTAGGCCTTGGTGTGCTTGGAAAGTTTTGTCTTTGCTGCGGCGTCACCAGGTGCAGGCTCGTACGCAGCCGGATTCTTGGGATCCATCTTGGAAGTCTTGGTCCAGTGGGCCTTACGAGCCTTTGCCGTAGAGGTGGATAGACCCGCTACGTACGACTTGTTCAGTCCCGTCTCTTTGTGCTTTGGGTTCTTTTTCATTTAGTGCCTCACAAGCTTCTCTATATTTATAAGAACAACTACCTAGTGACTTCTTCCCAGTCCATAGAGCCGTGTACGATCTCAGCATTCGTAGAGGCGGAGACTTGAAGGACTAGAGCTTCAGGAGTGCTTGTCAGTCCGTTGCGCTCTAATTGAAATTTGAATATGGCTTCTTTTAGAATATCGACTGTTGTGGCAGACTGGTTTGAAGCGGAGAAGTAGCCACTGGCTAGTATTCTACCCCCAGTTACGGCGGTACCTATCAGAGAGTACTCCACCGCTGAATTTGTACCTGCAGAGGTCCAAGAGTCTGTTCAAAGAGAGTAAGAGGGGCAGATGTTCGTGCACGACCAAATGCGTCGACTGCCATTCCACTTGGGTTTGCAGCACCGACAATGTTGCCGTACTGATCTGCAAGCATTACAGTCTCAAAGATGGTCTTACCGTCTGGTAGATACTGATATGTATCTTTTCTGAACTGTGCCATATCAGTCTCCGACTCGTTCTTTTACGACTCTGAAAATAGTATCTATCATGCTCTCTCGTACAGTTTTGGAGGGCCTGATGTTTTTGTTTTTGTGAGCTACAATGATCATGCCCTGGGTCTTCTTCAGGTCTGCGTACTCTTTCTTCCGCTGAGTTACAGTTCCGCCCTTGGACTTCCTCTGTCTCTCTAGCTCGCTGTGACTGACGTGACTGAGTTCTGGACGACTCATTATATCGACGTGCTGAGCCCTACCGCTCTTTGGGTGATAGCCGTGGATACCGACACCGCCCATCCTCTTCATTTTCTTCCAGATGGCCAGACCGCCAGAGGACTGCTCCTTCGAGGTCAGTATGTGGTTGTGCTTGGTGATCAGGTGGTGATAGAGCTTGTGGACACCAGCTCCGGGGTTTGCAACGGCGACATCGATGCCGTGCGACTTTCCCTGCTT
>Ga0247840_10009743_pt1 | contig 12268 bp, 8 predicted proteins | sample LaCruzMarch2015__FD_192404 | JGI IMG/M metagenome (GOLD analysis project Ga0247840, IMG submission 192404) | Freshwater microbial communities from meromictic Lake La Cruz, Castile-La Mancha, Spain - LaCruzMarch2015_17m | ecosystem: Environmental > Aquatic > Freshwater > Lake | place: Spain...
GCCGGCATTCGCAGCGAGTGGCCGTTCCGCGCGGCGCGGAGTGCCTTCTGTGTATTTGAATACGTCTATTTTGCGCGTCCCGACACCAACATCGGCGGTACGAACGTCGGCAGCGTGAGGGTTGAAATGGGGCGGGAACTCGCGCGGCGGTGCCCGGCCGAAGCGGACCTTGTCGTGCCGGTACCGGATTCCGGAGTTTACGCGGCTCTTGGCTTTGCGGAAGAACTCGGCATTCCGTACTACCCTGCCTTTGTCCGCAACCACTACATCGGCAGGACCTTTATCCAGCCAACCCAGCGGATCCGGGATTTCAACGTGCGGGTGAAGCTGAACCTCATCGGGGAAGCCGTGCGCGGGAAGCGGGTGGTGGTGGTGGATGACTCGGTGGTGCGCGGAACGACGGCCCGTGCCCGTGTGGTCAATTTGCGCGAGGCGGGTGCCGCCGAGGTCCACATGCGGATCAGCTGCCCTCCACACAAATTCGCCTGCTACTACGGGATCGATTTTCCTGACCCCGACAAGTTGCTCGCGAACCAGTGCACGCACGAGGAGATCTGCAAATATCTCGGGGCCGATTCGTTGGGGTATCTGGACTACGACGGAATGATCGCGGCCACCCGCCGGCCGGCTTCCGACTTTTGTGCGGCATGCTTCAACGGCGAATATCCGGTGCCATACAATTCCGCTTTCGACAAGCTCATCATGGAACGCCGTGCGGGACGTGCGCGGCTCATCGACCGCGACGAGCGTCTGCCTTTATGAAAAAAGCCTACGCACGTGCGGGGGTCGACGTGGACCTCGGGAATGCCGTCAAGGGGGGGATTCAGAAGCTGGTGCGTTCAACGCACGGACCCGAAGTCCTCGCCAAGATCGGGGGATTCGGCGGGTTGTTCCGTCCGGACTTCCGTGGAATGAAGGACCCGGTGCTGGTTGCCAGCACCGACGGGGTCGGAACCAAGCTCAAGATTGCCTTTGCCACCGACCGGCACGACACGGTCGGACAGGATCTGGTCAATCACTGCATTAATGACATCGCGGTTGTGGGTGCCAGGCCTCTGTTTTTTTTGGACTACATGGCTGCCGGCGGACTCGACCCCGGGGTCTTCAAACAGGTGCTTTCGGGGTTTGCCAAGGCCTGCAAAGCCGGGAAATGTGCATTGATCGGCGGCGAGACCGCACAGATGCCGGGGATGTATCAGGCCGGTGAATATGATTTGGCGGGGACAATTGTGGGTGTGGTTGACCGTCGGCGGATGCTGGATGCCGAATCCGTGAAGCCCGGCGACGTGTTGATCGGGTTGCCTTCCAACGGGCTCCACACCAATGGCTACTCGCTGGCGCGCAAGGTGCTTTTCGACGAGATGCGGCTGCGTCCCGGCGCGCGCCTGCCCGAGTTGTCTCTGACGCTCGGCGAGGAATTGTTGCGTGTTCACCGCAATTATCAGCCACTGCTTGCTTCGTTGCCGCAAGGATTGGTGAGGGCTGCTGCGCACATCACAGGAGGCGGCCTTGTGGACAACCTTCCGCGGATTCTGCCTGCCGGTTGCCAGGCTTCGATCCGTCGTGCCGCATGGCGGGTGCCTTCGATTTTCCGTATTATCGAAGCAGGGGGCCGGGTGGATCCGGCCGAAATGTATCAAGTCTTCAACATGGGGATCGGGATGGTGCTCGTCGTGCCTGCTGCCCGCGTCGCGGAAGCGGTCAAACGCACCCGCGGCAAAGTGATTGGCGAGATTGCGCGGGGGCAGCGCAAAACGGTCTTCGTCTGAGTCGCGCAGGCATCATGCGGTTTGGCTTCCCAATTTCGCGACGCCGTCAGAAGGCACTCGGCATCGGCCTGGGTGTCGGCCTGGCGGGAGCCGTGGCGCTTGCATTCCGCTATGGACTTCGCCGCACTGCACGGGTTCCGATTCCGGAGGACATTTCGCCTGCCATTTTTGCGCGGCGGTTGGCCTCCACCCCGCATGGGGACATGGTTTACCATATTTCCGGATCCGGTGAGCCGGTGCTCTTTCTTCACGGCATCTACCCCGGGGCCTCCTCCTTCGAGTGGTCGCGTGTCTATCCCCGGTTCGTGATGGAACGGGAGGTGCTTGCGGCTGACCTTCTCGGCTTCGGCGAATCCGAGCGCCCGGGTGCCCGCATGGATGCCTCCGACTATGCAGAGAGCCTTGCCGGGTTTTTGCTAGAAGCCTGTCCGGGCCGCCAGCCGGTGATTGTCGCAAGCGGGCGCACGGCGGGGATTGCGCTGCTTCTTGCATCCCGTCATCCGGAGCGGATCGGTGCCCTTGTCCTGATTGTTCCGCAGGTTGGGACCGGCCGGGTTCCGTGGGCGTCGCCCGGCTTGGTGTTGGCATCGCGCATCCCTCCGCTCGGTCGTTTTCTCTATCGTTTCTCGATGGCGCGCGAACCCTTTCTGGGGACATGGCTTGCGCGGTTCGGCTATGCAGACCCTTCGCGCGCGGGCGAAGATGTCGCCAGGAATCTCGCGATCTGTGCCCAGCAGGCAGGTGCCGACCACGCGATCCTCAGCACCCTGGGAGGCCGCTTTGCGGTGGACGTTGCTTCCCGGATCGGTCGGGTGCCCCACCGGGTGACCGTGCTGGCTGCCGCCGGCGACACTGCGGCCCAGGCGCTTGCCGCGAAGCTGCCTTCGGCCGTCTTCGTTCCGCTGAATCCTTGCGGAGAACTCGCGCCCCTTGAACTCGCCGACGAGATATCGGATGCTTTGAGTCCTCAATTGGGCGGGTCCTCTTCATTTCAAGGGGCTGCTTGAGTTGGGTCAGAAAGAAGTGGGTTAGGCCCTGGTGGGATGCCGGCGGTCCCAGGGGTGACCACCTTTTCATTACACCCGCTTGCTTTTTTGTGCATGGATTCCCATAAACTGGCCACGTGAACGTTTCCGACCTGCGAGAGATCTTGCAATACGTGCCCCGCTTCCGGGAGCGCACGTTCGTGATCGCATTGGATGGCGCGATCGCAGGAGGCGAGAACTTCGGGAACCTGCTGATCGACCTCGCCGTATTGCGCTCGTTGAGCGTGCGGGTCGTCATTGTCCATGGCGCGGGAGCCCAGATTTTGCGGCTCGCCGCCGAGCGGGGCATCGTGCTCTCCGACTTTGACGGGATGGGCATCACCGACGAGCCCACGCTGCAGGTGAGCATCGACGCAGCGATCCGGCTCACCCACGAAATTATCGAGGGACTGGCGACGGTCGACCTGCGTGCGGCTTATATGAATGCGGTCATTGCCCACCCTGCGGGAATTCTGGGGGGGCGGGATTTTCAATTCACCGGGCGGGTGGAGCGGGTGGACTCCAAGGCCTTGCGATTGCTGCTCGACGAAGGGATCGTGCCTGTGATCCCGCCGCTTGGATTTGACGGAGAGGGGCGTACTTACCGGGTGAATTCCGATGCGGCCGCAGTGGAAATCGCAAGCGAACTCTCGGCGTCCAAAATCATCTACCTCACGAATTCCGAGGGACTTTCTCCTGGTCTCCCTCGCCAGATATCGGTGTCCGAGACGCAGGAACTCCTCAAGAAGGAACGCTCCCGCCTGCCGCGTTCGACGGCATCGAAGCTTGATGAAGCCGCACGGGCCTGCGTGCAGGGGGTCCCGCGGGTGCACCTCCTCGATGGCGGGATCAACGAAGCGCTTCTTACCGAGATCTTCAGTCATGAGGGGTTCGGCACGATGGTCTATTCCAACGAGTACCAGCAAATCCGGCGCATCTTCAAAAAAGACGTGCGCGCGGTGATGGCGTTGATCCGGCAGTCCGTGAAAAGCGAGGAACTCGTGCGGCGGACCCGCAGTGAGATCCTCGAGCACTTGGAAGACTATTGGCTGCTGGAGGTGGACCGCACCCCGATTGCCTGCGTCGCCCTGCACGTGGATCAGGAAACCTCAACCGGCGAACTTGCCTGCCTCTACGTCAGCAAGGCCCATGAGAATCAGGGTTATGGCCGCAAGTTGATGGGCTTTGTGGAAAATCTTGCCCGCGAAAAAGGGCTCAAGCAGTTGATTGCGCTGTCGACGCAGGCCGTGAATTTTCTCCAGCAAAAAGGCGGCTACCGCGAAGTCGGAGGCGAGGTCCTGCCATCGCACCGCAGAGCGCGCTGGGAAGCCAGCGGGCGCAACTCGCGGGTCTTGGCGAAGAATCTCGCGTCGTGAAGACTTTCCGGTGAACGGCGTTCACACCCACTTCCTCGCCATCGACTGGGCGGTGCTTGCCGCCTACCTTGCGCTCACCACTTGGATCGGCCACCGGCTCCGGGGGCAGCAGGCCACGATCAGCGATTTTTTTCTCGCGGGGCGTTCCCTTCCCTGGCCGGCGGTTGCAGGATCGATCGTTGCCACTGAGATCAGTGCCCTGACCTTTGTCGGGGTGCCCGGGCTCGTCTTTGCCGCAAAAGGCGACTTCACCTATCTGCAATGGGGGATCGGCTCGATCATCGCCCGCTTCATCGTCGGAATCTATTTCGTAAAAGTCTTCTACGAGCGGGGAATCTTCAGCCCGTACGACTACATGGAATCCCGGCTGGGCCGCGGCACGAGGGTTCTTACCACCTGCCTCTTCTTCGTCGGCTCGATTCTTGGCCAGAGCGTGCGGCTTCTCGTCACCGCCCTCATCTTGCGGGTGGTCACCGGGCTGCCCTTCGAGCTTTGCGTCGGGATAATCGGCATTTTTGCGGTGGTGTGGACCCTGATGGGAGGAATGACCACGGTGATCTGGACCGATGTGATTCAGTTTTTTGTTTTTGTCGGCAGCGGCCTTCTTGCCGCGGGAATACTCGTTGCCACCATTTCCGGCGGGCTTCCCGAATTTCTCAAGGTGGCCGGGGAGGCGGGCAAACTGCGCGTGATCGATTTGTCCATGCAGCCCGATGTTCAATTCACCCTTTGGGTCGGTCTGCTTGCGATGCCTTTCCAAAATCTGGCGGCATTCGCGACCGACCAGCTCAACGCCCAGCGGATGTTTTGTTGTCGATCGCCAGGCGATGCTTCGAAGGCGATTATTGCGAGCAGTGCGAGTTTGTTGATCACGGTGCTCATGCTCTTCGTTGGGGCGGGGCTCTATGTTTATTACACCCAGCACCCGCCGACTCCTGCCGAAGCCGCCATCTTCGGCAAGGATCCCGACACGGTTTTTCCCGTTTGGATCACCACGGTCATTCCGCCGGGCCTTACGGGCCTGATCCTCGCCGGGGCTTTCGCAGCCGCCATCTCAAGCCTCGACTCGGCCCTCGCGGCCCTTTCCCAAACTTCGCTTTCGCTGATCCATGGCCGCAAGGGGTTCGACAGCGTGGACCAGCTTCTTCTCGTCCGGCAGTCACGCATCGCGGTGGTTTGCTGGGGCCTGGCCCTTGTTGCAACGGCCATCGGGCTCCAGTTGATCCGGTCGGGGATGGACCTCATTTCTCTGGCCTTTGGAATGGTCACCTACACCTACGGACCGCTGCTCGGAGCATTTCTTCTCGCCATCAGCCCCCTCCGCCGGGATGTGCGCGGAATCTGGATCGGTGCTGTTCTCTCCATCCTCCTCACCCTCTGGATCCGCCCCGATGTCTACAACCTCCTTTCTTCCTTCGGGCTCCTTACTCCGGAAACCGCCGCGTCGTTGCGGCCGAAACTCAGCTTTGCCTGGCTCTATCCTGTGACCTGCCTGCTCACCCTTGGCTGCGGAGTTCTTTTCGGACGCGTGCGCCCCGCAGAAAATACTTCGCCTCGTTAAGCATCAGATGGGGTCAAGATTTTTCCTTTGCGCGGAAGAAAATTTTCCGCCACAAATTTCCGGTTTTTTTCTTGAGCCCTTGGCCAAAGATTCCTAGCGTAGCCGCAATGCGCGAGGCGATGAAATCCGCCCTGTGAACAACTTGTGAAAAATTCCACCATGCCCTCTCTGTCGTCAATTGTCGGCGCTTATCCTGTCCGTTCCGAAGGAAATCGTTTCTCCAATGCTTCCGGGGCGGATACTTAAGATATATATGTTTGATGTTGAACGTGTTAATGTTGTCTTGAGGGACTCTGCGTTCCTCGATTTTCTGCAACGAAATTGTCACTTAAGCCGATTCCATCGGCATGCGGAGCTTGTTTCTGCCAGCGGAACCCCAACGAAACCGGCTCGTTTGAGCCGTGTATAAGTCTCTATGACATCGACTTGCAGCGACATTTGGGAGCAGGCGGCACGGGAGATCCGCTTGAGGATCAGCAGTGACGGATTTGACCGTTGGTTTGAGGGGGTTGAGATGGTTTCCGACGACGGTCAGGCACTGGTTTTGAGCGTACCGAATCCGATCCATCAATTTTTCATTGAGAGCAATTACCTGCCACTGGTGGCCGATGCGATTTCGCAGGCGGCGGGCTCCCCGCGTAACATTTCTTTTGTTGCGCGCCAGGTGGATCAGGGGGAGGCCGTGCCGGCACCGGTTGCTGCCAGCAAGAGTGTATCACGTGAGAAGTCCACCGCCGGAGCTGCCGGTGCGGGGCTCAACGCCCGGAACACCTTCGAGACATTTGTTGTGGGATCCAACAACCAGTTCGCGCACAGCGCGGCGATGGCGGTCGCCAAGGCACCGGCCCGTACTTACAATCCGTTTTTTGTCTACGGCGGAAGCGGGCTGGGGAAGACCCATTTGCTTCAGGCCATCGGCCACTACGTGCTGGCGCACCAGAAATCGGCAAGGGTCGTTTATCTCTCCAGCGAGCAGTTCACCAACGAGTTTATCGATGCGATCCGCAATGGCACATTGGTGAAGTTCCGCAAAAAATACCGCCACGCCGACGTGTTGATGATCGACGATATTCAGTTCCTTGCTGGCAAGGAGCGCTCGCAGGAGGAATTTTTCCATACGTTCAATACGCTTCACGACGGCCACAAGCAGATCGTTCTTTCGAGCGACCGTCCGGCAAGTGAGATCGAAAAGCTCGAGCAACGTCTGGTTTCCCGCTTCGAGTGGGGAATGACTGCGGAGTTGCAGCCCCCGGACATGGAGACCCGCATGGCGATTCTCCGCAAAAAAGCCGAGGGCATGAGCATCTCCCTCGAGCCATGGGTGATTGAATTTCTCGCCGACCGTATTCGCAACAACGTGCGTCGGCTTGAAGGGGCGCTGATGCGCGTGGCCTCCTATCACTCGCTGAGTGACAGGGAACTCACGCGTGAGGTGATTGAAAATCTCCTTCGCGACATCTTCCAGGAACAGGCGAAGCGTGCGGTGACGATCGACCAGATCCAGCGCAAGGTCGCCGAGCAATTCGACGTCCGTCTGGCCGACATGACAAGCAAACGGCGCCCTGCCAACATTGCCTTCCCGCGGCAAATCGCGATGTATCTGGCACGGGATCTCACCAACACTTCGCTCAGCGATATCGGCGACGCCTTCGGTGGCAAGGACCACGGCACGGTGATTCATGCGGTGAAACTTGTGAAGCGGCGGATGGAAGAGGACGAAAAGACCCGTCACATCATCCGAATGCTCGACAGCCAGCTCCAGCGCTAGCAGCTTGTCGGGTGTGCGAACCAGGCCTGCATGAAGGGGCCGAATCGGGGGCGGTGAGGTGCGCACGCCCACGACAAGCTGCTGAACTCCCGCTTCAGCGGGAGGTCGGAGGCATTGGATTGGAGAAGGCTTCGCCGCCGATAGCGCAATAGAAACCAAGGCTCCGTCTTTTTTCCATGCCATTTTGCGCAGCAAAATATTCTAATCCGGCGGCGACGGCGGCTTTTTCTCACCGGGTGCCCATGCCCTCACTCGCGCCTCTGGCACCGGCTCCCGCCGGGTTAGAGGGGGTCGCTTCCCGGCCTGACCAACCGCTCAAACAGCGGGGAAGCCATTAAAGTCGTAACGACCGCCATAATAACAAGGGTGGCGAAGAGGCCCTCGGAGATGATTCCCCGCTGGAGGCCGATGTTGATAATGATTAGTTCCATGAGGCCTCGTGCATTCATGAGTGTGCCGATTCCGAGTGCTTCTCTGTTTGGGAGGCCCGAAGCGCGTGCAGCGAGCCAGCAGGCCACACCTTTGCCAAGGATGGCCGCAAGGAGCACAGCTCCGCACATCAGCCAGAGAAAAGCCGTGTTGAGGAGTCCGATTTTTGTATTGAGCCCCGAGTAAGTGAAGAAGAGCGGGAGAAGCAGGGCGACTGTGAGTGGTTGGATGCGCTCCACGAGGCCCGTTGCCATAATCCGGCGGGGCATTCCCATGCCCATCACAAAGGCCCCGAAAACGGCATGCAGGCCGATGAGATCGGTGAACCACGCCCCAAGCGCCATAAGAGCCAGACCAAGCACGAGTCCCGCATCCGACAAGCCGCCGTCTGTTGTCAGGTGCTTCTCCAATCGTGTTAAAAGCGGGCGGACAATGAAGAGCACAATCAGGATGTAGATGGCTCCCCCTCCGATGTTTGTGAGTGCGTAGCCCCAGTTGTTGTCGAAGCTGGCCAACACGACTGCCAGCAGCGCCCATGCGGTAACGTCGTCGATCGCACCAGCCCCAATTGCGACGGTTCCCATCGTGGTTCCGGTCAACTTCTTGAAGTGGATAATCCGCGCCAGCATCGGAAAGGCGGTGATGCACATCGAGGCACCAAGAAAAAGCATCGCCTCCATGGTGGAAGTGCGTTCCGGAAAGAGGTCGGTTGTTTGTAGAAAAATCAAGGCAAGACCCGCACCAAGAACGAAGGGAGTCACCATCCCGGCCGCTGAAACTGCCAGGGAAGCATGGAGATTGCGACGGATGATATCGGCCCGGAATTCCATTCCCACAATGAACATGTAGAGCGCGAGCCCGAGTTGAGAGACGGGGAAGAGATAACTCTGTGTATCACGGGTGCGCTGGGACGGGTCCCACGGGAACAACCACTCCTGCACCGAGGGGAAAAAGAGCCCGAACAACGACGGACCAAGCATGACTCCGGCAATCATTTCCGCAACGACCTGCGGTTGGCCGAACCTCGCCGCCACAATACCGACCACGCGTGCCACACCAAGGATCACCGCGAGTTGCAGAAAAAATTGGACCGCGAGTTCGAGGTTGTTCATTGCAGGCCCTTATTCCTTTTTCCTATGGACATAAAGTCAGCATTGTACCCGGTATGCCTCAGCAGGGTCTACCATGAAGGGCATGAAGGTCGATGCATTCAGCATAGGCCGGGCCATGGATCCCGTTCATCCATCCAGTTTAGAGCGGTTTAAATAATGTCGTAGCCGCCGTCGTAAGACGGTGGCCTCCTCTTTTCTCACTCCACGCCCTTACGGGCGCGGCTACGTTTCTACTTAAACCGCTCTAAATGAAGCCCGGGAGGTGGTGCCCCGCGAGGAGTGTCGCTTCAGCGCACGACGCGCGCGCCGCCGCCGCCCATGATTTTTTCAACTTCCTTGACGGTTACCATGGAGGTATCGCCCGGGGTTGTCATGGCCAGTGCGCCGTGGGCTGCGCCATATTCGACGGCTTTCTGAGGATCTCCCGTGGTGAGAAATCCATAGATCAGTCCCGAGGCGAAGCTGTCTCCACCACCGACGCGATCCATGATTTCCAATGCGGGATATTCGCGTGACTGGAAAAATTCCCCCTTGTGCGAAACGATGGCGCCCCAGTCGTTGATGGTGGCCGTCTTGACTGCGCGGAGCGTGGTGGCCGTGACAGCGAAGTTCGGAAATTCCTTTACGGCCTGACTGATCATGCGCTTGAAGCTGTCGATCTCGATCGAGGAAATATTTTCGTCCACGCCTTCGACTTCGAAGCCGAGGCAGGCGGTGAAGTCCTCTTCATTGCCGATCATCACATCGACGTATTTCGCGATCTCACGGTTGACTTCCTGGGCCTTCTTTTGGCCGCCGATGGATTTCCACAACGAGGGCCGGTAGTTGAGGTCGTATGAGACGATGGTTCCAAATTTTTTTGCGGCCTTGACGGCTTCGATGACGACTTCCGGGGTGGATTCCGAGAGAGCGGCATAAATCCCGCCGGTGTGGAACCAGCGGGCTCCGAGTTTGCCGAAGATTTCATCCCATGGGATGTCTCCCGCCTTGATTTGGGAGGCGGCGGTCATGCCGCGGTCCGGCACTCCGACGGCTCCGCGGATGCCGAATCCCCGTTCCGTGAAATTGAGGCCGTTGCGCACCGTGCGGCCGATGCCGTCGTAGGGTTTCCATTGGATGAACCGGGTATCGACTCCGCCCTGCATGATGAAGTCTTCGATGAGATGCCCGACTTCGTTGTCGGCAAAGGCCGTAACGACCGCGGTGTTAAGCCCGAAACATTTCCGCAGCCCGCGCGCCACATTGTATTCGCCTCCGCCTTCCCATGCGGTGAACTGGCGGGCAGTGCGGACCCGTCCCTCGCCGGGATCGAGGCGGAGCATGATTTCTCCGAGAGAAACGAGGTCGTAGTGGCAGTCTTTTGCGTTGCGGATGGTGAGGCTCATGGGTCGGTTTGGGTTGGTTAAATTTCTACGGTTTTGAACGAGGAGGAATCCCAGCGGGAGGCTCCACATCCGGCGGCGATTTCGGCGAAGGCTTCAAGTTCGGCTGCCGTGAAAAGCAGGCCGCCATGTACTTCCGACATCTTGCCGGCTTCGGCTTCGAGCTGGCCCGGCAGGAGGCAGCGTTCGTTCCCGTGACTCAGCACATCGCCGAGAACCGCTTTGATGTTTTCCGCCTGCGAACGGCCTTTGGCAAAGGATCCCGAAGACAGCGCGTCGGGGTGGGTGACCTGGAAGAAAAATGTGGAGGCATGCTTGTCCCCGTCGTTCTTGGCGTGTCCACGCACCGTGGGGAGCGAGCCGCCGATAAAGGCGGCGTACAGTTCGTCGATGAGCCCGAGGCCATACCCTTTGTGGGCACCAAACGGGAGCAGCGCAACTGCCGCATTCGGATCGGTGGTTTCTTTTCCCTGCGCATCCACCGCGGATCCGGGAGGGAGTTGCTTGCCCTCGCGCTGAAATTGCTGGACGCGCCCCATGGCGACGGTGGAGGTCGCCCAGTCGATCACAATCGGGAATCCAACGGCTTCCATCGTGGGGAATCCCCAGGAATGAGGGTTGGTCCCGAGAGTGGGGTGTTTTCCGCCGAAGGGCACGACTTCCGCGATGGCGGAGGTGCAGTTTGTGTAAGCGATGTATCCCCGCCGCGCAGCTTCCATGACATAGCCGCCGCCCCATAGGTAATGCGTGGCGTTGTCAACGCTGACCGTGCCGGTTCCGAATTCGTCGGCCAACCGGATGCATTCCTCGATGGCGCTGTAGGCGACCGCCTGTCCGAGCTTGTGATGGGCATCCCAGATTTTTGCGGCCTTGAAGCGGGTCGGCTTTTCTTCGATCTGCGCTCCCGGAACCCAGCCTCCGGTGTGGCTTCCGAACAACTCGTCCAGATGCAGGGCCTTGATGGCATTGTGCGTGCGGATCCCGTGGCGTGCCGCGTTTTCACAAAATCGCGTGGCATCGGCTGCCTCGTCGGGCAGATAGCCGCGCTTTTCAAAGGCTGCCTGGACGAGGGCGTTGTGAAGTTCGGCCGGGACGACGTGGTAGGTTTGGGGCATTCGGTGTGTTGGTTAGCGGTCCATGACATCCAGACCGGTGAATCTGGTGTTGTTTATAAAACAGGCGGTTTCAAAAGGAATTCGCCTGGGCGATGGGCGGCTTGCCATCAAGGACGGCAATGAGGTTCTCCACCGATTTTGTTGCCTGACGCACGACGCTTTCGTAGGTGCGCGATCCGATGTGGGGAGTAATGATGGCTCGGTCGCTGTGAAGGAGGGGGTGGTCCGCGGGAGGCGGTTCCTCGTCGAGAACGTCCGCTCCGTAGCCGTAGAGCTTACCACTGGTAAGTGCATCTGCGATGGCCTGGTTGTCAACGATCTCGCCGCGGGCGCAGTTCAACACCACCGCGCCATCTTTCATGGAGGCGATGCGTGCGGCGTTGATCAGATGCCTTGTTTCATCGGTCAGATTCGTATGAAGGGTGATCACGTCCGACTTGCGGATCAGTGTATCAACATCGGGAGCGCGTTCGATGCCGTGTTGCGCCGCGAAGGCATCATCCCAATACAAGTCGTAGCCGATGAGCTCCATTCCGAACGCGCGGCCCCGGGTGGCGACCTCGCGGCCGATGCGGCCGAGTCCCACGATCCCGAGGGTTTTGCCGGCAAGCTCGTGACCGGTGAGGCGTTTCCAATTTCCGGATTTCACAAAATTCACTTCGGCGACCATGTTGCGGTAGATCGCAAGAAGAAGGCCGAATGTGTGTTCCGCGACAGTTGTGTGGTTGACT
>Ga0247840_10009746_pt1 | contig 12267 bp, 8 predicted proteins | sample LaCruzMarch2015__FD_192404 | JGI IMG/M metagenome (GOLD analysis project Ga0247840, IMG submission 192404) | Freshwater microbial communities from meromictic Lake La Cruz, Castile-La Mancha, Spain - LaCruzMarch2015_17m | ecosystem: Environmental > Aquatic > Freshwater > Lake | place: Spain...
TACTTCAGTAGATTCTGGAGCAACTTGGGTGCAAAAGACATCTGATGCGACACGTAGTTGGTCTTCAATCACCTCCTCCGCCGACGGCACCAAACTCGCCGCGGTGGTATACAATGGCTACATCTACACCTCCACTGACTCTGGAGCAACTTGGGTACAAAAGACGTCTGATGCAACACGTTCATGGTTGTCCATCACCTCCTCCGCCGACGGCACCAAACTCGCCGCGGTGGTGTATAATGGCTACATCTACACCTCCACTGACTCTGGAACAACCTGGGTACAAAAGACATCTGATACTACGCGTGTATGGTATTCCATCACCTCCTCGGCCGACGGCACCAAACTCGCCGCGGTGGTGTATGATGGATACATCTATACCTCCACAAATTCTGGTGCCACTTGGGTACAAAAGACATCTGATGCTGCACGAGGTTGGCAATCCATCACCTCCTCGGCCGACGGCACCAAACTCACGGCAGGAGTATATGGTGGCTACATCTACACCTCCTCCGCTTTCAACCCCCAACTTGCAATAGACATTCTAACTCCCGTTGCCACTACAACCATCACCTCCTTTGCTCCCTTCGTATCCTGGGGAACAGCCGTCTCATGTGAATACTCATATGATAACTCTACATGGGCATCTTCCACTTGTTCCAATCACGGATCTGATATCGCAAGACCAGCCTCATCAGGAACAAGCACTCTATATGTACGAGGAATAGATGCCGCTAATCATCAGGTTACAAACAGTTCCACATTCTCATACTCATACTATGTATGGTGTGGAACATCAGACTCTAACTGGAGTACAGTAGGGAACTGGTATACAAATGATACATGCTCGGTTCCAACAGGTTCTGTACCCAATGGAACAATTGATGCCTACGTTGTAGGAACAACTTCTCCAATCATTGATACAAACACATGGACTCCTCCTGGAAACATCAACTCAACTGGTTTAACCGGAGATGCTCTAACCGCTGGAGTTATTTTCACTGGAACAAGTACAAACAGTGTATATGTAACAGGTAACGCGACGTTTGCTGGATCAACAACTAACAATGCTATTATAAATGGAAATGCTAACTTTATATCAGCTTCTCATAACACTGGAACCATCACCGGCTCTGCAACCTTTAATACTTCATACTTCACCGGAGCTGTGGGTGGAATACTAACCATCCCCTCTGGTTCATCATGGACTGGAACTGTGGGCGGAACAGTATATGGATCAGATAACGCTCCAATTACAAACTACGTATTCAATGGTGACGCTTCTAATAACGGAACCATAAACGGCTCCGCCACCTTCAACAACACCTCACCCTTCACAATGGGTACCGTAAACGGAACAGTTACACTAAACGGATTCAGTCAGATACTAAGTGGGGTAAACAACGTAACTAACTTCTTCAAACAATTGATTAGTGGAGCAAGAGACACACTATACTTCACATCTGGTTCAACTCTTAACATTTCGGGCTCAACCACAATACTTGGCTCTGATGCAAGTAATCTATTAACCATAAGAACAACTTCACCTAATTCACATGCAAATATTGGAATCAATGGAACAAGTGATCTAAACTACCTACGTATCAAAGATATCTACAACACTGGTGCATCACTTGACCTATCATCAAGAACGGTGTACGACGATGGTGGTAACTCTGGATTCACATTCAAACCAAACTCCACTCCATCACAGAGAAGTGGTGGTATTGCATTAACGTACACTCCACCAGCATACGTTCCACCCGTCACACCACCTACAGGAGGAGATGATACAACAGATGGTGGTAAAACCACCAAGGATAAAAGTAAGAGTGAAGGAAGTAGCAGTGGCTCCTTCTTCAAGAAACTTGGAAAAGTAGATCTTGATAAACTCTCTCTTGCCAATCTCCCAAGTGTCACCTTCTCAGGACTGAGCTCTGGCTCCAGTCTTGGAACATCTAAGTTTGTTAATCCTCTCGCTGATCTTCTTCAGCTACAACCTGTTACAGGATTCAATCCATTACCTAGGGTAAGCTGGCTGGAAGGAGTTAGTAACTTCTTAAATCAATCTCTCCCACAATCTCTCGTAACGCTCGGAAACTCCGTACCATCCATCAAGAAAGAGTTAACAATCGCTGGTATTAAGAACGGATATGATCTCTATACAATGAAAGAGAGTCCAATTAACACTCCAACACTCTCGCAACTATCAAAAGACAAGACAAAGCAACCTACAAATCTAATCTTTGTAAGTGTAGACAACAAAGAAACTCCAACAAAGTTGTCAATTGATAAGAAGGGAAGAGCATATCAGATACTAACAGTTGCGCCAAACTCGACAATTGATATTAATGTTAAGAGTACAGACAAGACTCTTCCTAAGACAATCTTCGACAACAATAACCTAGAAGCATCCAAAGACAAGAGCAACATCATCAAACTTTCCTTGAATGCTCCTAGAGAGACAGGAACAAGAACACTGGAGGTGGGGGATTTGACTCTAGAGATCAGAGTAGCTAAACCTGAGGCGCCGGTGCAACCAAAACCAAAGAAGGAATTATCTCCGATTATTAAGATGTGGAGGTTGTTTGGAGGTAAATAGAAGTGTGATACAATAAATATGAATTATTTATGAATGATGAATTAAATCGACAAAAGAATCTTTATCAAGGCAATTATGATAATGATTATATAAATAGTATAAAAGCTAATTCAGATTATTCTGCTGATTTGTCTAATCGCATTACTCTTTCTGAGACTCCAAAATATATGAATCTCGGTGCCCCAAGAGACAGAGACGAGGAAGACATGGCTCATCATGAAAAGAATATGAAATCTCTATCAGGGACGAGTGATAAAATAAACTCGGCATTTTTTGCCCTAGGCTTTACTCCAAGAAAAAAGGCGACTCTTTTGGTAGCGCCAACACAAAAAGGTGGAATCTCTGTTTTTTTGGCAAGATATTTTAATTTATATTTTCATGGCCCTCACTTTAAAATGACTAAGCCAAGCGGACTTGGAACTCACACCATTTCGTCAAAAATAAAATGGGGAGTTTTAATTATTTTTCTAGCGATTTCTGTTTCTTCTTTTTTGACTCAATCGGTTTTATATATTAAAGATTATTTTACAGGAAACAGTGATGTTATTGCCGTTAATTTTAATCAACCTTCTGGTGATTTAATCGCAACACATTCAGCTTCTTCAACTGAACAAAAAGGGTCTGACGATGGAACTGGTGTGAATGGCAGTTCTACTAGTCAGAAGATTGGTAAGGCACCACAGTATAGATTAAACGATGTTTCCCACTTTCCTGTGCTTTCCGCCAAATCCTTTTTGGTAGCTGATTTAGTGACGGGAGAATATATTAAAGAAAGTCAGAATCTTGGTAATTACCCTCTAGCTTCCGTTTCAAAATTAATGACAGCATTAATTACGCATGAGAAAATTGATCCAAAAAGCATGGCGACAGTTTCAAGAAGTTCATATAACACATATGGTACTCAAGGGGAGCTTCTATTGGGGGAATCAATAAGGGTAAGTGACCTGGTGTATCCTCTGCTTATGGAGTCAAGCAATGACGGTGCTGAAGTTTTGGCTGACTCCTATGGGCATGACAAATTCATGGTTGAGATGAATAAAAAAGCGGCGTTACTTGGAATGAATGACACATATTACAATGATCCAAGTGGCCTTGATCCAAAAAACGTCTCAACAGTTGAGGATCAATTTAAATTAGCAAAATATATTTATGAAAGTGCGCCAGTAATCTTTGATCTAACAAGAGTTAGACAATTTGAAATTTTAAATCATAGATGGTACAACAAAAATAAGACGCTGAATATGCCTGAGTTTATTGGAGGAAAGAATGGTTTTATCGATGAATCCAAGCAAACCACGGTCTCTCTTTTTGATATTCAAATGGCGAAGGGTGGCAAAAGAAAGGTTGCAATCATGCTGTTGAAATCCAACGACAGGGAAGGGGACGTTGTTAAGATTTTGAAATTTTTGAAAAAGAATGGGTATTATGAGATGAATGCAACTAGTACGGAGTAGGAGTGATTAAGGTAGGTTTATAGGGGGCGCAAGCAGTTTCTTATAATGAATATATCATATATGATATATTGCACTTGACATCTAAAACTGTATCGTTTAAAATATAAGTGTCAGAGAAGGTCTTTGACAATCTAAAGTAAGGTCACCTGGTGGTGGTTTTACCAAATCGCCCTCCCTCTGAAGGTTAGATTGTTTGAGGCCTTTATCTATATTTTCACTTCTATTTCGCCTCCATGCCAATGTAATTTAGAGAGGGGGGATGAGTTAGCAATGAGCTGACAATGTGCGTTTAGTCGGCGCACATCGCAGATCCCCCTTAATTACAAACCAATATGTTTAAAGCAATAGGTTTGGTTGTCCTGCTCATTGCGGTCCGTCTTCTAATGCCTGGTCTCTTTATGGCATTCGATGAAGCGGGAACAAAGTTCTTTCGTGCGATTGGTCGCACCGCGGATATGGTTGATCCTGCAAACTTAAAGTTGTCAGGATTATCCAATTCTGCTCCAGCTGGCATTAATTATGTGCCAAAACCAAATTTAACTTCAAACAGCTTCCGATAACATGAAAGCTGTAAATACTTGAGGCTATCGTCTCCACGCTTGATATTGGTGCGAAACGCGCAGCATATCAAAAAACCGCTCCAATACGGGGCGGTTATTTTTAATATAATTATATAAAATATTTTTTATTTATAATTCATCCGGTCTCTCAGGCTTCAATGGAACTGTTATTGGATTTTCATCTGCCCCGCGCCAGCCATCAGGCTTCAATGGAACTGTTATTGGATTTTCATCTGCCCCGCGCCAGTCATCAGGCTTCGATGGAACTGTTGGATATTCCTCAGCTCCGCGCCAGCCATCAGGCTTCGATGGAACTGTTGGATATTCCTCAGCTCCGCGCCAGTCATCAGGCTTCGATGGAACTGTTATTGGATTTTCGTTATTCATATAATAAAAGTATAACACTCCTTACGATAATTGGTCAACAAAAAATTATAAATTATTAAAAATAGCTAAATCGCTAAAAATATTGTATGCTTTGCCATAACATGTCTATTATATTGATAAGTATTTGTGCCTTTATCTTTACATTTCTTGGGGGGCTTTTTGCTCTAAGGTTTAAGGATAAATTGCATCTAATCATCGGATTTTCGGCCGGTGCCATTTTGGGTGTCGCCTTTTTTGATTTAATTCCTGAAGCTATTGAGCTTGCTGGGGATTCTTTTGAAGTAGACAAAATCGTCTCATTGGTAGCGGTTGGTTTTCTGATATATATGCTTGTGGATAGATTTGTTATATCTCATAGTCACAAAAGTGGTGAATATTGTGAATGTGATCATGAGCACACGAATGAGCACGCTCACGAGCATACTGACGATCAAGATCATAAACACTCTCATGGTGAAATTTTAGAAAATAATAACCAAAGTAGAAGAGGTTCTCTTGGTGCGCTCAGCCTATCTGTTCACAGCTTCTTGGACGGTATTTCAATTGGTATAGCTTTTCAAGTATCTAACGAGGTTGGAATTATTGTAACAACAGCGGTTTTGATTCATAAGTTTGCCGATGGGCTAACTACTGTAAATATGGTTTTGAAGAACAATGGAGGAAAAGAGCGGGCGTTGAAGTGGCTTGCAATTAATGCTATCGCTCCAGCTGTAGGAGTAAGCTCAACTCTATTTTTTACAATTCCTAAAACTGCGCTTGGCTTGATCTTGGCGATGTTTGCGGGATTCTTTATCTATATTGCATCAAGCAACATGATTCCAGAGAGTCATCATGAGCATTCAACAAAGTGGACAACCGTTATGACAGTTCTTGGTATGGCAGTTTTGTATGTTGCAATAGCTTTGGCGGGAATTTAATTATGGCCTGAATTTAATTGACGAAAATTTATTTAGCTTGAATGTAATCTATAATAATTATGAACAAAAATTTCTCCTTTAAAATTGAAAAGGAATTGGGCCAAGGAACCATGGCGCGAGCTGGGGTTATTCATACTCCTCACGGAGATATCAAAACTCCTGCATTTGTGACAGTTGGAACAAAGGCAACGGTTAAGGCTGTTCCACCAGAGATGCTCCAAGATATAGGTGCGCAAGTTGTACTTGCTAATACATATCATTTATATTTACAACCTGGAGAGAAGACAATAAAAAATCATGGAGGAATTCACAAGTTCAAGAATTGGTCAGGACCTACAATGACAGATTCAGGAGGTTTTCAAGTTTTTTCATTGGGAAGCGCATTTGGCAAGGGAATTTCAAAATTGATTAAAGGAAGAAATGCAAACAAAAACTTTGGATCAGATTTTGAAGATGAAATTCCGCTTCCAGAGCAGTCAGAATCTACTTTGAATAAAGGGGTGGTGGAAAAAGTTCTATCAACTCGCGATGGGGAAGATCAGGTGATGCAATCCGCAAAAATTGACGCACAAGGTGTGATGTTTAGATCAATCATCGATGGAAGTGCCCACTATTTTACACCTGAGAAATCTATTCAAATTCAAAATGATATTGGTGCTGATATTATTTTTGCTTTCGATGAATGTACATCTCCTCATGAATCTCTTCACTATCAGGCAGAAGCATTAGATAGAACCCACAGATGGGCGAAGCAGTGTTTGTCATATCATTTGAAGAGTGGCCATGCCGAGGACCAGGCGCTTTTTGCTGTGGTTCAAGGGGGAAGACATGAGAGTCTTAGACGTGAGAGCGCGCAAGCTCTTGCCGAGATGAATATTGATGGAGAACATTTTGATGGATATGGAATAGGTGGATCATTTGAGAAAGAAGATATGGGTGACGCTGTAAGATGGGTCAATAGTGAGCTGCCAAAAGACAAGCCAAGACATTTGCTTGGGATTGGTGAGCCAGAAGACCTATTTGGAGCAGTTGAGAATGGTTGTGATTTGTTTGACTGTGTGATGCCCACAAGAAATGCAAGGAATGGTGGGCTCTTAACGAGGAGCGGAAAAATAAATATTTTAAATGCGGAATATAGAGAGGATTTAAAGCCAATCGAAGAGAATTGTGGATGTTACACTTGCAAGAATTATACAAGAAGTTATGTGGCACATCTTTTTAGGGCAAAAGAAATGCTAGCTGGGACACTGGCGAGTGTTCATAATTTATATTTTCTAATACATTTGGTGGACGAAATGCGACAAGCAATTTTAGACGGCACTTTTAAAGAGATGAAGGATGAGTTTTTGAAGGGGTGGAAATAAACCCTTCTGCTGATTCCATGTTTTCTGGCCCATTTACTGATTGCCACTTTTCAAATTCAAATGCTTTCAGAGGATAATTCTGTAGATTGGCAAATAGGGTATGAGGTAGGCCGATTTCTCCGTCTCGCGTTTCTATTTCAGGAAAATCGAAAATCTCTCGCGTTAAAATATAGAATCCATTTGCAAAATAATCTAAAACTTTTTCGCCATCCTCTTTATTATGTCGTCTGAAGCTTGTGGCAAAATTATTTTCTATATTTATTCCCCAATAGTTATGTGGCATAACCGCATGAGAAATTCCAATCCCCGGCACAGCGCATTCGAACGCCTTTTTGATATCTTCTTCAAGCAGTAGATCATCGCAGTTGGAAACATAAAATAGACCTTCACCAACTTCATCTTTGCAAAGCTTTAGAGCGGACATAGTCCCTCTTTTATGTTCTGCAGTTTGAATGACATATGAAATATTGTGATCTTTATAATTATTCCCAAAATATTCTTTTATCATCCATCCCAGCTCATCATTTATTACAAAAATAATATCAGACACGTGATTTAGATATGGCAGAAGGACGTAATCAAGTAGGGTTTTGTTGCCAAGCGTAATCAACCCTTTGGGAATTTCTTTGGTTAGGGGGTAGAAACGGGTACCCTTACCGGCAGCGAGGATTACTAATTTCATTTTATCTTTTGTATTTGTGAATATTTTGGTGGCTTCCATATTGTCCTTATTTTAACACATTTTTTAGAGGGTGGGGTGTGGCCTACTAATAAACACACATTGGCGCTTGACAAAAACGTATAACGTGCTATGATGTACAGGTCGATCAGCCGTTGCCTCAGGGTACAGTCTATCGATGAGCGTTTTCCGGCTCCGTGTCGGATCACACTCGATTCATGGTGCCTCCCCCACAATCGGTGGCTGTCACTGATAAAAGGACGAAAAGTCTGAAGGGGTCAAGGCTTTTGACAGCACAAACAATTCGATCGAGGCGGTCTCCAGCGCTAGACCGTCCAACAAGTCGAAATGTTGAACCTTCCGTAAGGGAGTAGACAAGATAGTCCCCTTTTGTTTCTTCAGGGGATGGAAATGACGGAAGCCTGCCGTCTAGGATGGGAAGGGTATTGCCGAAATGGTAACTCGCATAAATATACCTCCATACCGAATTCATGTCCTTTATATTACGCCATTGTGCGTGCGGGATATGAAAAAAGAATCACCATTTGGCCGGTCTTCGCTTCACGCGGGGCCGGCCTCTTCTTTTGTCTCATTTTTTGTCTTTTAAATACGCAAATGCTATTATCAATACACGATGAAATCAAAAACTGATTCAAATAAGTCTAATAAGGATGCAAAATCTGACAAAAGCGCCAAGTCTGTAGGGCTTAATAAAAAATCTAGTGTGTTTGACCTACCCACAGAATACACTCCCGCTGGCGATCAACCGCAGGCTATTTCAAAATTGCTGACTGGGTTGGAGAAGGGACTCAGATATCAAACTCTCTTTGGTGTAACGGGATCTGGAAAGACTTACACAATGGCAAATGTGATTGCAAAAGTTGGAAAGCCAACTCTCGTTATCGCCCACAACAAGACTCTAGCAGCTCAGCTCGCCCAAGAGTATAGGGAAGTCTTTCCAAACAACGCTGTGCACTATTTTGTATCATATTATGATTACTATCAACCAGAAGCGTATATTTCCGCATCTGATACATATATAGAAAAGGAAGCTCAAATCAATGAAGAGATTGAGCGTCTTCGTCATGCCTCAACTCAGGCGCTTTTGACCAGAAAAGATGTAATCATTGTTGCATCAGTTTCCTGTATTTATGGATTGGGATCACCAAAGGAGTATGAGAAAGTGAATTTTAAAATAGAAAGGGGAATGAAGGCGGATAGAGGAGAATTTGTTAGACGACTAATAGGAATGTATTTTGAAAGAACAAATGCAGATCTGACGCCTGGAACTTTTAGAGCGATGGGAAATTCTATTGAAATAATGCCGGTGAGTGAGAGGGTTGTTTATAAAGTGAAGATTGAGAAAGGAGACGCTGGAGAAATAGTTTCTGAAATTACAATAATTGATGCGATAACTAGAAATATAATTGAAGATACAAACGCATTGTTTTTGTTTCCTGCAAAGCACTTCGTTACTCCTGAAAATGAAAGAGCTCGCGCAGTTGCGGATATTAAAGCGGAGCTTGATAAGCGTCTCAAAGAATTAGATGCTGAAGGAAAGATAATTGAAGCGGAACGCCTTCGTAGAAGAACTACTTATGACTTGGCGCTAATTAAAGAAGTTGGATATTGTAATGGAATTGAAAATTACTCCCGTCACTTTTCTGGAATGGCTCCTGGTGAGGCGCCTGATACATTACTTTCATATTTTCCACACAAAGAAGATGGATCACCAGATTTTTTGACTGTAATAGATGAGTCTCACGTTGCAGTACCACAGCTTAATGGGATGTTTGCAGGAGATGCATCGAGGAAAAAGAATTTGATTGATTATGGATTTAGACTACCTTCTGCGGCGGATAATCGTCCTTTGAAGTTTAATGAGTTTGAGCAGAGAGTTGGTCAAGTTATCTTTACTACAGCCACCCCAGGAAAGTTTGAGTTTGAATATAGTAAGCAGATTGTTGAGCAGATTATCAGACCCACCGGACTAATTGATCCTGTGCTTGTTGTAAAGCCTGTGACCGCGCTTGCAAAAGGTAAGGGGCCGGATGGAAAAAGGATTGGTGGAAACACTGGACAGATCTTTGATTTTATAGAAGAGGCCAAGAAGGTTATAAAAAAGAATCAGCGTGCCATTGCGACAACTTTGACAAAGAAGATGGCGGAAGACCTGACGGAATATTTGAAAGAGCAGGGAATTAAAACTGCTTATATTCACAGCGATGTTATGACATTGGAGCGTATTCAAATTCTAACTGATTTTAGGCGAGGTGTTTATGACATCTTGGTTGGAGTTAACCTACTTCGTGAAGGATTAGACTTGCCAGAAGTATCTTTGATTGGAATTCTGGATGCGGACAAGGAAGGATTTCTAAGGTCTGAATCTGCTCTCATTCAAACAATCGGACGTGCCGCAAGAAATGTGGATGGAAGAGTTATTCTTTATGCTGATCACATGACTGGCTCAATGGAGAGATCTATTAAAGAAACTGAGAGAAGGCGCGGACTTCAGCTTGCATACAATAAGGAACATGGAATCACTCCTCAGACTATCATAAAAAGAATTAACGATATTACTGATCACATTAAAAGCGAACATCAGAAGACAGTGGGCAAATTAATTCTTTTGGACGAATTGGAATTTGCGAAAAATCCGGACAAGTTGATTAAGTCTAAGGAAAAGCAAATGGAAGAAGCAGTAAAAATTTTGGATTTTGAAACAGCTGCAATCTTGCGTGATGAGATTAAGGAGCTATCAGAACGCACTCTAAAAAAACAGAAGAAAGAAGCTAAAGAAAAGCGTGAAGTTAATAAGGGATCGAGGGCAAGAAAACAGATGCTGCAATAGTCGTAGACTGTTATGATAGTCGAGTGTACTTTGCTACAATTGCGAAACTGTTAGGAATGTAATTGTTTAAAAAAAGTAAAGAACCAGAGCGTTTATTATAAATTTAGTATTTATGATAGTATTATAAAATATGACAACATGGCTTACACTGGCTTTTGCTGCCGCTTTTTTTAAGGCCTTTGCAACAATATCGGAAAAAGAGATTTTATTAAAAAAAGATATATTTGATTATGTTTCTGCTGGAAGCTTTTTGGTTGCAATAATTTCCACCCCATTACTTTATTTTGTTAAAGATATGTCTTTAACTTTAGAAACAATATTTTTTATATTTGCATCTTCAATATTATCTGTCACCTGCGCTCTGTCTTTGAGCTATATTGTAAAAAAGTTGGACATCAGTGAATCCAGCGCGTTAATTTCTGTTACGCCGATTATGGTTGCAATCTTTGGAGCCTTTTTGATAAAAGAGTTTTTGTCTTGGGTCCAGGTTTTAGGAATCATTACATCTTCAATTGGACTATTCGTGTTGGAATTTAAAACAAAGGGCGGTGTTGATTCTAAGAATTTAAGAAATGAATATAATGGTCCTGTAAGTGGTAGAATTAAGATTTATACGATTTTGCTTTTAGGCCTTGTTACCTTTGGACTTTCTTCAATTGCAGATAGATATATAATTCACTATGTTGGAGTTGATCCGTTGTTGTTTTTGGTTATCATACAATTGTTTATAACTTTGAACATGTTTATCTTTGATGTTGTTAAAAATGCCTTTTCTGAAAAAGGCACCAAACAAAATAAATTTATCGACACAGGGCTTTTAATGCAAAAGGCTTTTTGGGCTAATATAATTTTTATTATTGCTCATAGAATAGCTCATGTCTTTGCTATAAATTTGATTGCTGCAAGTATTTTAAACGCTGTAAAACAAGTTAATGTTATTGTGCTTACAGTATTTGGTGGAAAAATATTTAAAGAGGAAAATTTGATTAAAAAAACTTTTGCTTGTGTGATTATTTTGGTTGGAGTAGTTATGGTTATCTTGTAGTTTGATCTTAATTTACACAAAATTTACATACACAATACTAGTTTGTTGATGATTCCAGTATGGGGTGTTGCTGGTGTTTATTTTACTATGGTTGCAAAACTATTGGGGATTTAATTTTTTTTGGTTTGCTTATTCCTGTCTTTGTAATAAAAGTGATGGAGCGGGGATAGATATGGCAAAGGCCACGTCGAGAGTTTCTCGCCGTGGCCTGTTGGACGTAAGGAGGCTGGTGCTTATGCTGGTTCCGGTTCTGGTTCCGGTTCTGTTTGTCCTGCTGATTCCATCCTCTCGAGTTCGTCATAGTGGAAGAATACGCACAGAAGAACATCGATGAGTCCTTTGAGACCAAGTATAGAATGTTGCAGGTGAAGGGGCGTGGTTTTCAGAATTAAATCCAACCACTCGATC
>Ga0247840_10009751_pt1 | contig 12259 bp, 9 predicted proteins | sample LaCruzMarch2015__FD_192404 | JGI IMG/M metagenome (GOLD analysis project Ga0247840, IMG submission 192404) | Freshwater microbial communities from meromictic Lake La Cruz, Castile-La Mancha, Spain - LaCruzMarch2015_17m | ecosystem: Environmental > Aquatic > Freshwater > Lake | place: Spain...
CGCCCGATTTGCTCCACCAGGGCGAGAAAGCGTTTGCGCTTGAAGTTCATCCCGCCGCCAATCTCGGTCATCCATTCATCCACGGCGATCCCAGCGCCCAGGCAGTAGGTCTCCATCGCCTTCACCTCGAGGCTCGTCGCGGCTGAAGCCGCTCCCACAGTTGCTTTCGCCCTGGATCAACTGCAAGTAAGCGCAACTCTGATCCCAGCGAGATTCGTCATGACAAAGCTCGACTGCGCACCGCCGGACCAAATGGCCGGCGCATCGGTTGATCCGCCTCGCCCCCGGGCCGGAGTCCCGCCGCCCGCCCCGGGAATCGAGCGCTCGCGGCTGTTCAGGTTCAGCGACGGCGACCGCCTCGAGGACGCGGGCCTGCTCCTGGTCGACGGCGGCCGTTTTTCGCGCACCGAGAGCTTCGAGTCGGTTCGCCGGGCCGACGGCGGGCGGACCCTGTCGAGCGTCATCGTGGCGGCAGACGGGTCCTATCGGGTCGAGGGCCGCTGGACCTATGACGCCGACGAGACGGCACAGGCGGCCCAGGGGCTGGCCGATTACGGCGGCGTCCCGGCGGGCGTCACGATCCGCGTGGCCGATGCGGTCGCTACCATCACGGTTAGCGGGGACGCGGTTGCGGAGCGCCAGGTCACGGCCCCCTGCCCGTCCTGCCTGATCGACATGTCGCCCAGCGCCCTGCCGATGTTCACCATGACCCGCCGCTACGACGCGGTGCAAGGCGGGGTGCAGTCATTCGATTGGATCGGTCGGGGACTAACCCATGACGTCGAGTTGACCGAGGTGCGGGCCGAGCTGCGCAAGCTCCGCGGGGGGGAGTTGTCAGGGCCGGATGGCGCTATGGTAGCGGTGGCTCAGTATCATTTCGTCGAAACCTTCAAAGATCCGGGTACCGGCCGCAGTATCCAGATCCCCTTCAACCTCTATGTCGATGGGGCCCAACGCCCGCTCGGTTTCGCGTGTCGCGCCATGGGCACCACGGCGATCGGTATCCGCAGCGGCTTCGCGGACCTGGCGCAGCGGATGCCGCCGGTGTTCGAGGCGGATGCGGTGCCTTGAGGTTACGTTAAGCCCGGCGCGGGTTTCTCGTTCCCGCGCTCCTAGAGAGTGCGCAATTGTTCGTCCGGGACCCGCTTCAGGCCCGATCCGTAGGCTGGGTAGAGCGCAGCGAAACCCAGCAATCAATAGCGGCGCGCAAACGATGGGTTTCGCTGCGCTCTACCCATCCTACGGGGATGCCTGCGGATCGATCAACCAGGCATAGGCCACGCCGAAGCGCGCATAGATCGGCATCTTCAACATTCCGGACGGTAGGTCGCTGGTCCGCACAGCGGACCCTACGGGCGCGGGGCTGTAGGGTCCGCTGTGCGGACCGCCGACCTCTCGGAACGGGACGCCCCGCCGCCTTTTCCTGGATAATGCTCGTTTCCTCCCCAACCAGGACCGCCCCCAGGGTGACCGCTGTCGATCCGCTGCACCTCTTCGGTTCCCTGGTCGGTTCCGCCGCCTGGCCGGCGCTGCGCCTGGTCCTGCACCTGGCCTTCTTCCTTGCCGCCTGTGTGGTGCTGTGGCGCGCCTGGGCCTGGCTGCGCCTCACCGAGCCGCGGGCGGCGGCGGGCGCGGGCGGCTGGTTCCCGTGGCCGCTGCTGGTCCTGACGGCGGCCTTCCTGGCGGTGCTGGGCTACCAGGCGAGTTGGCAGTTGACCGGGCTCTTTCGGCCGCGGTTCGTCGCCTTCATGCAGTCGCACGACCGGCGCGAGTTCAACCCGGCCCATCGCATCCTGCGCGGGCGCATCCTGGACCGGCGCGGCCGGGTGCTGGCGCAGAGCCAGGCGCTCGAGGGGCGGGTCCGGCGGGTCTACCCCTTCGGTCCGGCCTTCGCCCATACGGTGGGCTACAGCGATCCGCGGTTCGGGGCCATCGGCGCCGAGGCGGCGGCCAACGCCCAGCTCAACGGGGCCACACCGCAGACCCTGGCGTCCTGGGGTGAACTGGGTCGCCAACTGCTCACCAAGACCAAGCAGCCGCGCGGCCAGGACCTGACGCTGACGCTCGACAGCGACCTGCAACTGCTGGCCTTGCAGCAGTTGGGCGAGCGCCGGGGGGCCGTGGTGCTGCTGCGGCCCCAGGACGGCGCGGTGCTGGTGCTGGCGACCAGCCCGGCCTTCGACCCCAACCGCCTGGGGCCGGAACTGTTCCGCGGGCCGGCGCCGGGCACGCCGCTCCTGAACCGGGCGACCCAGGGGCTCTATCCGCCCGGCTCGGTGTTCAAAGTAGTGATGGCCGCGCTGGCGATCGAGGCCGGCTTCAGCGGCACCCTGCACTGCCCGGCGGGGGGCTTTACCACCTCGCGCCGCTACCCGCCGATCCGCGACCACGACTATTACAGCGCCCAGAAGGCCGGGCGCGCCTGGGCCGGCTTCGGCAATCTGGACCTGACGACCGCCTTTGCCGAGTCGTCCAATGTGTTCTTCGCCCAACTGGGGGTACGTTACGGCCGGGACGCCTTCGCCCGCACCGGGGAGCGCTTCGCCTTCGACCGCCAGGTGCGGCTCTATCCGGGGACCGACCGCTACGGGAGCCTGAGTACCGGACGCCTGCCGCGGCTGGCCGCCGCGGACCTGTACGGGTTGGCCCAGGCGTCCATTGGCCAGGGGCGGGTGCTCGCCTCCCCCATGCATCTGGCGACCATCGCCGCGGCGGTGGCCAACCGGGGGCTTGCCATGCGCCCGCGCCTGCTCGTGCAGGAGCCCGCCACACCCCTGGGCCAGTACATGACGGCGCCGACCGCCGCCCGTCTGGCGGGGATGATGCGCAAGGTGGTCACGCAGGGGACCGGCCGCGGCATCAATGACGCGGGACTGGCCATCGCCGGCAAGACGGGCACCGCGGAGAACCCGCGCGGGGCGGCCCATAGCTGGTTCATCGGCTTTGCGCCGGCCGGGGACCCAAAGCTCGCAGTGGCGGTGCTGGTGGAGCACGGCGGCTTCGGGTCGAGTGTGGCGGCACCCATCGCCCGCGACCTGCTGGTGAAGGCCCTGGAACTGGGGATGGGACCCTGAACGCCGCCGACGCCGATACCGGCTTCGCCGCGGCCTGGTTCCGGCGCCGGGCCGAGCGTGAACTGCTGCTGGGCTGCCTGGGCTGTATGGCCCTGGGGTTCGTGCTGATCCTGGGGGCGGACGCGGCGTCGGGGCGGCAACTCGGTGCCTTGAACCTGCTGCCGCTGGCGCTCTACGCCCTCGCGCTGGCCGGGGTGCATCTGTCCCTGGTCGCCGCGGGTTTCCGCGGCGACCAGGTCCTGACGGCGACGGTCGCTTTCCTCTCCGGCTTCGGCCTGCTGGCCCAATATCGGATGGGGGACTTTCATAATGACCCCGGGGCCTTGACCTTGGGACTGGTACCGGCCGGATTCCTCGTCATGACGGTCTGCGCCCTGGCCTTCGCCGACGGGCGTTACCGGGTGCTGGCCCGGGGTCTGTGGTTCTGGGTCGGGCTCTCGCTGGTCCTGGTCGCCGTGCTGCTCGTGACCGGACAGCGCTTTCGCGGCGCCGTCTACGCCCTGGGCTTCACGACCCCGACCGAGGTGCTGAAGGTCACGATCCCCCTGGCCCTGGCCGCCTACCTGGAACGACAGGGGGCGGCCCTGGCGCGCTGGCACCCGCGGCTGCCGCTGCCGCCCTGGCGCGCGCTCTGGCCGCTGCTCGCCTTCTTTGCGGTGCTGATCGGGCTCCTGGCGCTGCAACGGGACCTGGGGATGATGCTGATCCTGGGTCTCGCCGGCCTGGTGGTGCTGGTGAGCGGTACCGGGCGCATCGGCTATCTGGTCTACGGACTCCTGGCCGGGGCCGGGCTGGGCGCCCTGCTGCTGACCGTTTTCGCGCACGGACAGCGCCGCCTCGACGCCTGGCTGGACCCCTTCCAGGACCCGACCGGCGAGGGCTGGCAGATCCTCCAGGGCCTCTCCGGCATGTACGCCGGGGGACTCTGGGGCGAGGGCTTCGGCATCGGCAGCCCCGAGTACACGCCGATCGCCGCCGCCGATTTCATCTATTCGGTGATCGGGGAGGAACTGGGGTTTCTCGGCTGCGTGGTGCTGGTGCTCTTCTTCCTGATCCTGTTGAGCCGCGGGATCGCGCTCGCCGGCCCGGGGCGCCCCCTCTTCGGCCGCCTGCTCGCGGCCGGGCTCACCACGGTGCTGGCGGTCCAGACGCTGCTCAATATCGGCGGCGTCACCAAGTCGATCCCCCTGACCGGCACCACCCTGCCCTTCATCAGCCACGGCGGCGCCAGCCTGCTGACCGCCTTCGCCGCCAGCGGGCTGTTGCTCGCGATCTCGGACGGTGCGCCGGGGCGTCCCGCCAAGCCGCCGCGGGCGCCCCGGGGCCGCACCGCGAGTGGGCCGCCGGCGGATCTCAAGCCCCGCAAGGTGCGGCGCAAGGCGGTGCCGCGGGAGGCCGCAGCGCCGTCGCAGGAGGCGGACTGAGATACTGTGCGGGCAGATGGAAATTGGACAGGATTAACAGGATTCTTCAGGATTAACAGGATTATGCAGAGATAAGTTATGGTAAAACGGCAATTGGGGTTCAGTGTCTGCGGCCGAAGCCCGTCTCTATGAGTGAAGAAGCCTGAAAGAAATCCTGTAAATCCTTAGAAATCCTGTTAATCCTGTCCATTTCCTGACCGGTTTCCGCGAGCCCGACTGAAACGCTATGCACCCTACCCCGCCCCCGCCCTCCCAACGCCCGATGACCCGCAACCTGGGACCGCTGCTGCGGCTACTCCGGTTTGTGCGGCCCTACCTGGGGCGGGTGCTGCTCGCTGCCCTGGCCCTGATGGTCGCGGCGGGGGCGGTGCTCGCCTTCGGCCAGGTGATCCGGGAGGTGGTCGACTCCGGGCTCAAGACCGGGTCGGAGGCCGCGCTCAACCGCTCGCTCCTGCTGTTCCTGGTGGTGGTCCTGGCGATGGCCGGGGCCATCCTGATGCGGTCCTATCTGCTCGCCTGGATCGGCGAGCGGGTCATCGCCGACGTGCGCACGGCGGTCTTCAGCCGGGTCCTGGGCCTGGACGTGGGCTTCTTCGAGACCACCCGCACCGGTGAGATCATCTCGCGCCTGACCTCGGACACGACGCTGCTCCAGACGGTGGTGGGCTCCACCCTGGCGATGGCCCTGCGCACCTCGCTCCTGGTGCTCGGTGGCCTCGTCATGTTGGCCCTGACCAGCCCCCACCTGACCGGCCTGGTGCTGCTGGGCGTGCCGGTCGTGGTCCTGCCGCTGTGGCTGATCGGCTACCGGCTGCGGCGCCTGGCGCGCGCGAGCCAGGACCGCATCGCCGATGTCGGGGCCTATGTGGACGAGGTGCTGCACGCCATCCGCACCGTTCAATCGTTCTGCCACGAGGCGATCGACCGGGCGCGCTACGGGGAGCGGGTGGAGGCCGCCTTCGAGACCGCGCGGCGCCGCGCCCGGCTGAGCGCCGCCCTGAGTGCCATCGCCACGGCCCTGACCTTCGGCGCCATCGGCGTGGTCCTGTGGGTCGGGGGCCGCGAGGTGCTGGCGGGGCGTCTCACCGGCGGGGAGCTGTCCGCCTTTCTCTTCTACGCGGTGCTGGTCGCCAGCTCCGTGGGCAGCTTAAGCGAGATCGTCGGCGAACTGCTGCGCGGGGCCGGGGCCAGCGAGCGGCTGATGGAACTGCTCGCCACGCCGACCCTGATCAGCCCGCCCGCGCACCCGCTGCCCCTGCCCGAGCCGGTGCGCGGTCAAATCCAATTCCAGGACCTGGGCTTCGCCTACCCCGCCCATCCCGAGATCCCGGTCCTCAGCGATCTGGCGCTGGTGATCGAACCGGGCGAGAAGGTCGCACTGGTCGGCCCCTCGGGTGCCGGCAAGACCACCCTGTTCCAACTGCTGCTGCGCTTCTATGATCCGCAACGGGGCGCCATCCGCTTCGACGGCATCGATCTGCGCGACCTGGACCCCCGGCAACTGCGCGGGAACATTGCCGTGGTCCCGCAAGACCCGGTGATCTTCGGCGCCGACGCCTGGGAAAACATCCGCTATGGCCTGACCGGGGTGACCGATGCGCAGGTGCGCGACGCCGCGCAGGCCGCCCACGCCACCGAGTTCCTGGACCGCCTGCCGCAGGGGTTCGATACCTTCCTGGGCGAGCGCGGGGTGCGCCTGTCCGGCGGCCAGCGCCAGCGCATCGCCATCGCCCGCGCCATCCTGCGCGACCCCGCCCTGCTGCTGCTGGACGAGGCGACCAGCGCCCTGGACGCCGAGAGCGAGCGGCTGGTGCAACTCGCCCTGGAGGAATTGATGAAGGGGCGCACCAGTATCGTCATCGCCCACCGCCTCGCCACGGTGCGCAAGGTCGACCGCATCCTGGTCCTGGAGCAGGGGCGCCTGGTCGCGAGCGGCACCCACGAGGACCTGATGGGCCAGGGCGGGCTCTATGCGCGGCTCGCCTCGCTGCAATTTCGCGACCAGGCGGTCGCTGGGGACTGAGCCGCTGCCGTAAAGGTCGCGCCGCGACGCTTACCCACCGAGCCACGGCAGCCTCTGGGGCCGGGCACGCGATGCGTATACCCTACAGCGACCGGACTTTCTCACGGAACGGGCGTCGTTGTCGTTGTCGTTGTCGTTGTCGAAATCGAACAATCCGATCACGACAACGACAACGACAACGACCCGGACGGCGTGCCCGGGATCTCGGTCACCACAGCAGTTCTGATCGCACCCCCGCCCGGCATCGGATCACAGCATTCGCGCCCCGATGGCGTATGCTATTGGGTGTGGTCGGACGCCGCGGGATATGGTATCCCCTCCCCCGGTCCCGGCCGTCTCCAAGGCCGTTCTTCATCGTTAGAGGTATCACAACATGATCAAGGTACAGACCTCAGCCGGTATCCGCACCAGCGCGGATCTGCGCGGTTTCCGCTCACTCAAGCACCCGGTAGGCCCCTGCCTGCACGCACTCGACCTGGGCCGGATCGCCCACAGCCGTGCCAAGCAGACCGCCCGCATGGACCATCGGGCCTGGTTCTTCGGCATGACCGGTTGAGCAGACGAGAGGCTGCTGTGGGAGCGGCTTCAGCCGCGACGAGACCGCGGCGGCTTGCGCGGTCGGGTCGCGGCTGAAGCCGCTCCCACCGGGGCTTTCATCGTCGGCATTTTCTCGCCCAATCAACCGCCGTCAAGACAAGGCCATGAACAGCGATGCACAGGGCTTGGGCTTAACTCAGCCGGTTTCCGTCTGAAACCGCCCGCTCGCCATCGAACCCAAGGGGCTCTTCCTCAACCTCGCCAAGGCCGCCGTCAACGGCGCCAAGCTGGAGTTGGACGACGCCTTCGAGAACCTGATGGACGCGCTGAACGCGTCCGGGGTCGCGGACCAGGCCGGTCAGGTCGCCTGGACGCTGATCTACCGCGCCCTGCTGCGGGCGAGCGCGGACCTGGTGACGGACGCGGCAGACCTCACGAACTGAGCATGCAGGGCCGCGCCGCCGCTGAGGTCGCCCAGGGGTTCGTGGACGAGGTACTGCGCAAGGCCGCCGCCTTTGCCGGGCAGGGCCTGCACCGGCAGTTCCTGATCAGCGGGCGGGACCTGGCGGTGCAGGCGAATGCCGGGCGGCGGCGGCCTGGTCAGGTGCTTCAGGTCCTGCCCTACCAGGTCGACGAGGAGGAACGGGAAGGTTACGAGGACGCCGGGGGACTGCTTGCGGTCGATCAGCGCGACCTCTGGTGGCAACGCTACGGCAAGGCCAGCGGCAAGGGCTTCACTGAGATGCCGAAGGAACCCGGCTCCGCGAATCTGGCCGAGATCACCCGCCAGCCATTACTCAACTACCTGATTGCACTGAGCCACGGCCGCCAGCGGCTCGACTTCTCCCGGGAGACCACCCTCAACGCCATCTATGCCGACCTGCTCCAGGCCATCTATGAGCGTCAGTGGGAGGGTGGCCGGCGCCACAGCGGCACCGGCGAACTGGCGGAGAAGGACTTCGACCGTATTTTGGAGGAAATCGCGCTGGCCGTCTGGCATGGCGACGGGCGGGTCGCGACGGTCGAGACCATCCACCAGCGCTGCCGGCTGAGCAAGCTCGACCGGTATCTCGAGCAATTCCAGGAGGGCGCCGAGAAGGGCGTCACCCGGCTGCTCACCGCCTTCTATTTCCGCCAGGCGGGTGATGTGCGCGGCGAAAAGACCTTCGAGTTCACCCACAAGAGCTTCGGCGAATACCTCACCGCTCGGCGCCTGGTAAGAATGCTGGCCGCGGTACAGACCCAACTCGACCGGCAGGCGGAGAATCCGGACGATGGTTGGGACGACCGCCGGGCACTGGAACATTGGGCTGAGATCTGCGGACCCACGGCTATCGACAATTACGTCAACGAGTTCGTGCAGCACGAGATCGCCATGCAGCCGCCGGAGGACTGGGGGCGCTGGCAGCGGACCGTCTGCCGCCTGATCGAATCGGCGGTGCCCCATGGAATGCCGATGGAGCGACTCGGGCTGCCGCGCTTTCAAGAAATGCTCCGGCAGTCGCGGAATTCCGAGGAGGAACTGTTGGCGATGCATTTCGCCTGTGCGCGGCTGACACGGAAGGTCGTCGAGATCAGGTGGCCATCGTCAGCAGCGTTCGGAGAGTGGGTCAGGCGATTGCTGGGACAGCGGGAGGGACCACAGAACACATTGGCGCAGATTTCGCTTGGATATTTGGATCTAAGGAGTTCCTCGATTTACGTGATTGATCTTTACTGCGCGTACCTGATGGGAACGAACCTGGAGGGATCTGGGATGTTGTTTGCTAGCCTCGACCGTGCCAATTTTCAGGACGCAAACCTGAGAGGATCTCAACTGCGTTGTGCGCAGATGCGTAGGGCTAACCTGGAAGGGGCAAACTTGACAGGGGCTAACCTGGAGCGGGCTGACCTGGAAAGAGTTAACTTTAGGGGCGCAAATCTGACTGGCGCCCTCATGCCTGAAAACTGGCAGATTTCACTCCGCCCAGCTGCAGACTAGCCACCCAGCCCAACGACAGACGCTGAACTCGCTGCAGACCAGCCACGATGAATTGCTCGTCCACAGGCGCAGCCTCGGAGCGCCAGTTGCGGTCAATCCGCTATCCAGCCTCCAGGCTTCACCATCGGACTGAGACGCCGAAGGCGGGGATAGATGTCATTATGGAGCCCGCGCGCCCCACCCTTTTCCTTGCATCACTACAAAAGACTCTCGACATCCCTCGACCCACGTAGAACGCGGGCAATATCAATCCCATCATCCAGCGGAAAATAGAATATCAGATACTTCCCGACGGGGTGGCTGCGCAAACCGGGTCTAAGATCGTCGCGGGACGTGCCGATATTCGGAAATTCGGCGAGCACGCAACAGCGCTCCTCGATACGATCGAGAAACCGGTCGGCATTCTGCGGACTGTCCTGGGCGATATACCACCAGATGTCGTCGAGGTCGCCTTCGGCCGCCGGCCGTTTCAGTACAAGCGCCATCGCTCAATCATCCCTGCCCGTCTTGCGCGGCAAGCCGCCGCCGGCCGCGCGCCTTGATCTCCTGGATATCCAGGGGGGTCGCCTCGCCGCTGTCGATTCCTTCCTGAATCGCGCGCCGCAATTCCTCGAGCCGCAGGTCGCGCAACTGGTCGCGCTCCTCCAGCAGACGCAGCGCGTCGCGCATCACTTCGCTCGCGGAATTGTAGCGTCCGCTCTCGACCTTGCCCTTCACCAGGTTTTCGAGATGGGGGGTCAGGGAGATGTTCATGATCTTGGGTCCTCTGCTGCGGCTGCCGGTAACAGATAGTAGCAAAGATTGTTATTTCTCGGCCGATACTTTGGCTGGTGGATGCGGCGCGCCCAAGCTCCGTACCCGGTTCGCGGCGCTGTGCCGCGCGCCTTATCCACCCTACGACTGACGCGATTCTTCTCTGCGCCTCTGCGCCTCTGCGTGAGATTCTTTAAGAGGTCTCACGCAGAGGCGCAGAGACGCAGAGGCGGTGACTCGCGACGCTCGGGTAACCCGCGAGGCCTCGTCGCGGCTGAAGCCGCTTCCGCAGCGTCGCCGCGCGACCGGGGGGCGGCGGCTAGTGACCGCGCCGGGATCATCGCGCACAATGCGGGCTCGGTCCCGAACCCTGGTCGTCCATGAATCTGCTGCTGTGTGTCCTTACGCCCTTCCTGGGCGCCGCCCTGGTCGCCTGGGCCCCGCGCCTGGGGACCCGGGCCTCAGCCTGGGCGGCGGGCGCGGTGACGCTCGCGGCCGGCGGCTGGCTGGCGCCGCTGGTCGAGGCGACCTTCGGCGGGGCGACGGCGCTCGAGCGGCACGCCTGGATGCCGAATCAGGGGCTGGATCTGAGCTTCCGGCTGGACGGCCTGGGCCTGCTGTTCGCGTTGATGATCCTGGGGATCGGGCTCCTGGTGGTCCTTTACGCCCGCTGGTATTTCTCCGAGCGCGACCCGCTGGGGCGTTTTTACACCTGCATGATGCTCTTCATGGGCTCGATGCTGGGGGTGGTGCTGTCGCAGAACCTGATCCAATTGCTGATCTTCTGGGAACTCACCAGCCTGTCGTCCTTTCTCCTGATCAGCTATTGGCAGCAGCGCGAGGAGGCGCGCCTGGGGGCGCGGATGGCCCTGACCGTGACCGGCATGGGGGGGCTGGCGCTGCTCGGGGGTATCCTGCTGCTCGGTGAGATCACCGGCAGTTATGACCTGAGTGTGGTCCTGGCCGCCGGGGATGCGATCCGCGCCCACCCGCTCTATCTGCCGACGCTGATCCTGATCCTGCTCGGGGCCTTCACCAAGTCGGCCCAGTTCCCCTTCCATTTCTGGCTGCCCAATGCCATGGCGGCACCCACCCCGGTGTCGGCCTATCTGCACTCGGCGACCATGGTGAAGGCCGGGGTCTTTCTCCTGGCGCGGCTCTTTCCGGCCCTGTCCGGGACCCCGGAGTGGTCCTGGCTGGTGGGCCTGACCGGGCTCACGACGCTCCTGATCGGCGCGGTCTTTGCGCTCTTCAAGCACGATCTCAAGGGCCTGCTGGCCTATTCGACCATCAGCCATCTGGGGCTGATCACGCTGCTGTTCGGCATCGGTACCCCCTTGGCCGCCCTGGCGGGGGTCTTCCATATCATCAATCACGCCACCTTCAAGGCCTCGCTCTTCATGGCCGCGGGCATCATCGACCACGAGACCGGCACCCGCGACATGCGCCGCATCAACGGGCTCTTCGGTGCCATGCCCTACACGGCCACGCTCGCCATGGTGGCGGCGGCGGCCATGGCGGGGGTGCCGCTGTTCAACGGCTTCCTGTCCAAGGAGCTGTTCTTTGCCGAGACGGTGGAACTGGTGACGCGCTATCGCTTCGGCTGGCTGATACCGCTGGCGGTCACGGTGGCGGGTGCCTTCGCGGTCGCCTATTCGATTCGCTTCATCCACGACGTCTTCTTCAACGGGGAAGCGGTCGACCTGCCGCGCACCCCGCACGAGCCGCCGCGCTGGATGAAGGTCCCGGTCGAGGTCCTGGTGGCCCTCTGCCTGCTGGTGGGGATGCTGCCGGCCCTGACGGTGGAGCCGCTGCTGGCCGTGGCGGCGACCGGGGTCCTGCAAGGGCCGCTGCCGGAGCACAGCATCGCCATCTGGCACGGCGTCACCCCGGCCCTGTGGATGAGCCTGGGCGCGCTCACCGGGGGCGGGCTCATCTATCTGGGACGCCGGCCGCTGTTCGCTCTGGCGGCGCGTTGGGAGGGCCGCTGGGAGGCGCGGCGGGTCTACGACCGGCTGGCGGCCATGGTCTTCGCCGCGGCGCGATCGGTCACGGCGGGGCTGGATACGGGCTCGCTCCAGCGGATGCTGGCGCTCTTCGTCCTCTGGGCCCTGGTGCTTGGGGTGGCCGGGCTCTGGTCGGATCAGGTGCCGCTGACCGGTCCGCGTGCCTTGCTGCCGGTGGACCCGATGAGCGGGCTGGCCGCCCTGGGGCTGATGGTCTGCGCGCTGTTCGTGGTCGTGATGCACCGCCATCGTCTCACCGCGGTGATGCTGCTGGGGGCGGTCGGGCTGATCGTCGCACTGATCTTCGTCAAGTTCTCCGCCCCGGATTTGGCACTCACCCAGTTGTCGGTGGAGGTGGTGACCATCGTCCTGCTGCTCCTGGCGCTCTTTTTCCTGCCCCAGACGACCCCGGCCGAGTCGAGCCGCGGGCGCCAGGTCCGGGATCTCAGCCTGGCGGCGGC
>Ga0247840_10009753_pt1 | contig 12258 bp, 12 predicted proteins | sample LaCruzMarch2015__FD_192404 | JGI IMG/M metagenome (GOLD analysis project Ga0247840, IMG submission 192404) | Freshwater microbial communities from meromictic Lake La Cruz, Castile-La Mancha, Spain - LaCruzMarch2015_17m | ecosystem: Environmental > Aquatic > Freshwater > Lake | place: Spain...
GGTCTTAATAATGTTCGCAAACGCTATTTGATCACATTTCATCATGCACATCAAAAAAATTAATCAATTTTTATATGAAGTTAGCCTCATATTTCGTGACCATCTCTCAGGCTTTATGCGCGGAATCTAGTACGGTACTCATTCGATATCGTATGGATGCCTTGTATTAAGCAGGTACGTAGGCAAGTACGAGGTTATTCATGCTTAAACATTGATGCTTGTATTTTGCATGAGGATAATATATTTGAATAATTTATCAACAAACGTTATATTGCTCAAGCACCAATAAGGTGGAACAATTAGGGCGCCCCATGGAATCACATATCTCTGACGACATTAATAATCTTAATAGTAAAAAATCTCGTATATTTGTACTGGCTTTGGGCGGGACGGTATCCTCAGTTGCAAAGAAGCCTGAGGAAGAATTTTATGGGCGGCCATTTTCTAATATTAATGAATTGGTTGGCTCTCTTCCTATAAATAAAGAAAAAGTAACAGTGTTTAGTGAGCAATTTCTTCAAAAAATTAGTCATGAAATGACATATGATGATTTGATAAGTGTTGCAAAAAAAATTGAAGAACTTGCCAATACTGACGAAATTGATGGCATTGTAGTCACTCAAGGGACTAATTGTATTGAAGAAACGGCCTATTTTATAAATTTAGTCGTTAAAACCAAAAAATGTATTGTCTTTACGGGCTCATATCGACCTATTAATGCCTTGGGGTTTGATGGAAGTAGAAATTTATATAACGCAATACTCATAGCAAGTAGTGCCGCAGCTTCTGCATTGGGTGTGGTCCTTACTTTTAATGATTGTATTGTGGGGGCTCGAGACGCCTTAAAATTCAATCCTTCTATACCCGGTGATTTTACAGCAAATGGTGTGGGGGTATTGGGGTATGTTCAAGGCAATAATGTTCTCATTCACAAAATGCCCCTTTATAAACATACCTATAACAGTGAATTTAGTTTGAAGGACCTTGATGTTGAGCCTAAAATTTTTATAATTTTAGGACATTTAGGTATGGACAGTACCTTTGTGGAGGCAGCAGTAGAAAAAAAAGCTAAAGGTATCATTAGTGCTGGTATGGGGAAGGGGTACCTACCAAAAAAAGTAACCGAAGCTTTAATTGAAGCGATACAAAAAGGTGTGATGGTTGTTCGGTGTTCAAGATCAGGGCAGGGAATTGTTAATAATGATCCTGATTTAGAGGCGCGGCATGGATTTATTGCCGGTGGCTCATTATCCCCCCAAAAAGCTAGAATTTTATTATTAGTAGCACTTAGTAAAACGCAAAATCACATGACGATCCAACGTTTTTTTGATGAATATTAGGGTGTATAAATTCATGCATTGGAAAAAATCAAATGCAATAAGACAGGGATATAATTTAATGTTTCATTGGTATAGACAATGGAGCAAGGAATATAAAAATTATCGTTGTAAAATTATTGGGATAAATGAGGATGATAAAACTAAAAGAATTATCATCTGGGTTCGGATTGGAGGGGTTAAGAGTCAACTTATTCGTTATTTTCCCGGCGAACTTGTCATAAATGAGTCTATGTTGATTGATTTTTCGACATTTGATGTTAGGGCGATTACTTTTTATGCGCTTATGGAAGAAAAGTATGCAAGTCAACATTCTCCAAAATATTGCATTAAAGGGCAAGAGTTCCAAAATGGAAAGACAATTTTTATTATAAATGGTGAAAAAAAAGAGAGTGAGGAGCGAAAGTCTGCTCAAGAATTATATAAAAACTGGAAGTTACTCAGCCAGTTTAATCAAATAGATTTGGTTAATATTGTTAGCACAGCAATTCAAGAGCAAACTCTTGATGACTTAACTATTGAGGAATGATGGGTTCTATTATCAATGATATTGAGGAGCAGGTTGCCCTGAGGAGTAACTCTCATCATTTTAACTACATGAGAATTATGGCCATGCTATACATGACTATTTTGCTTGCTGCTACTGTAGTAGCTTATCGAATCGTTAGTATAGGCCCTATTCCTGAACCAGGTTCAACGCTAATTTATACATGTTCATTTTTTATAGCCAATATTTTTGCGGAGGTTTATGGGCCGAATGTTTCAAAAAAATTAATTTGGGAATCTATTTGTTGTGGCTATCTATTTGCTCTTCTATTAACAGGCATAAATTTATTACCCGCTCCTAGTTATTGGGATAACACGGGGGCTTATAATCAAGTACTTGGCCACGTCCTTCGCTTTACAAACGCTGGTGTTATTGGTTATTTACTGAGCGCTTTTTTAAACATATATCTTCTCACTAAATGGAAATTTAAAATGAAAGGCCGACTGTTTTGGTTGCGTAGTTTATTAGCTTCTTCTATTAGTGAGGGAGCTGCGACGTTTATTGTGGGTCTTATTACGTTTGCGGGAATTCTTCCTACAAAAGAAATTTTTCTTGTAATGACTAGCGCATTGCTATTTAAAATAGTGTATGGCTTTATTGCTGTTTTTCCGGCTAGTTTTGTTGCATTTTTACTTAAAAAAATAGAGGCTGATGTATATATTAATCCTTCATTAAATCCATTCCGATTTTCATAGTAAAACTGGTTTTCCGAAGATAACGCATGCTGCCGTTTATGACGTTCTATATTTTAGCTGTTACAAGAGGTGGGTGATTAAGGCTTCACTGAAGATATTTTTTGAAATTTTTATTATGTTTTTTGTATTGATGAGCAAATGCCCGCAAAGAAATGATAAAAAACACCAAATTAATAAGCCAGTTTGGATGGTAGGGAATAATCCATACGTGATTGGATCAATGTTCCAAGGTAGTGCGTGTTATCGTTTATAAGGGTTAATGTATAGTCTGGGTAATTTGGATTTAAGCATTTTTTATAGGCTATATCATGTTTCTTAAAAAATTGCCTGACCATGCTTTCTTTGTTATTTAAGCACAGTAAAACAAAATCACCATTGCTAGGCTTTTTCTCTAGATCAAAAAAAAGCAGTGTTCCTTCCGAAAATTTAGGCTCCATTGAATCGCCTTTGAGCTTTACCGCAAATATTCCATCAGATGGCTTAATGTCTATTAATAAAGATTTACTTGACCGTAGAATCAGGTCCGTTATGGGTGCTTTTACAAGCTCCTCCCATTCGATCAAAGGAACTGACTGCCAGCCTAAATGGTTTGTGTTTAATTGAGCCGATGATGGACGTAGCACCTCTCCCAGTAGCTCACTGATAGATACCATAAAATAATTGGCTAAAGGGTAAAGCGTTGCAATTTTAGGGTTCTGATTTTCTCCGGATAAAATTCTATTGATAATCTGTTGGGAAACTCCCGTGCGCCGCGCGAGCTCATTCTCACTGAGCTTGGCGTGTTGTAAGAGTTGCTTAAGGTTATTTTTTAGATTTTTCATTTTGCCATGTCTTTGTTTAAGACCAAAAAAAGTCGAAGTCAGTTGACTCCTACACTTTAGAGTGTTAATTTTCTTTAACAATTTAAAGTGTAGGGTTTATTCTATACATTTTACAGGTTTAAAGGAAAAAATAATTGTTTTGGCCAAAAAGAAGCAGGGTCAGAGCATGAGTGGCCACTAAATAGGCTCGTCGCCAACTTACCTCGGATAAATCGCAAGACGTTATAAATGAGGCCAAGTTAATCGAAGACAAATCTTTTTGTCTTTGCATGATCACTCATGCTCGGGCCCCGCCAAAAAAAGTAAGAGGCTGTAGGATGAGCATGAGATGTAAGAAGGTAGTGGATGTATTCAATGCGTACACGACAATGGTGTGTGGTCAATTTTTTCGAGAAAAAACGGTGGCTCATGTTGAAACGTCGGTGGCTTTAAAAAAAGAAATCAGGATGTATCTACGCCATAGTAACGTACTGATTTGTAAACCTTGGGATGAGTTTATTAAAGATGAAGTGCGCCTTAAGGCTTTGTCGCCATTACAGGCATCTTATATTGGTTATCATTATGGCGCTTACTGTTTTTTAAAGAATAAAAGTAAATACCCAAGCCTTCCTTTTAACTGCTTTGAACCCACATCAACAAATACCTTTACGATTTATATGCTTGATAGACAGGGACATGTAATTTATTTAAATAAAACCAATGGCATTCAAAAAAAAGAAACACCTTTGCAAATCTTGTCTGAAAGGAGCGTGATTACTAAATTTCCGCCTCTTCAGTCTTGTTATATTGGCATTTTAGCCGGCATTGCTCATGCTAAAACCCAATTTTTATCTGCGTTGTCATGATTTTTGATGTTAGTGACTCGAGAGTTTAGCGTTATAGAGAATGGTTAATAAACTAACCCCAGCTATTTCGTGTTTATCCATACAAAAATCAATGGTATTGGAGTCCGTAATAAGAGGCGAAAGGCGCCAATCTGGAGGGTCAATAATAAGCTCTCTCAATGTAAATTCGTTGTTATCTTTAATTTTAATTAAAACAATATCCCCGTCAGTAGGTGTTGTATCGGGATCAATGATAAACAAAGTCCCTTTGGGGAATCTAGGATACATTGAGGGGCGGCTTTCTAAAGCAAAGCTGTGTATTCCTATGCTATCTTTTTCATTTAAAGAGATAGATTGCCAGTCAGTCCAATCAATAAAGTGATTTTTTTCAAGCGCGTGTAATTTTGGTAACGTTTCCCAGGTGATCCTAGGTACGGAATAAGATTTGGTATGTTGTGAGGCCCCTATGATATTTCGTGGATCATCACTAATAAGTACATCAATTGAGATATTAAAATAATCGGCGATGATTTTTAATGTGGAAACTCGTGGATCTTCTGTTTCCCCTGACAGTAACCTTCTCACTGTCATCATGGGGAGCCCTATAAGTTGAGCTAATTGGTTCGCATTTAAACCTTGTTGTTTAAGCAAAAGGGCTAAATTTTCTGAAATGCTTTGTTGCTCAGTAGGGGCCTTTTTAGGTGCAGAAGAGCTCATTGTTCTTTCCAAATTAATATTAGTATTCATTTTGACATAAAAAACACTATAAAGATATATTTATGGCAATTTTGTACACTAAATATAACGTTTTAATTTGATAAAAATAACAAAATAGTTTGTAATTTATAACATATTTGTTATTATTGCCGTATTGTTAAGTTATACAATGATGATAAGCCAGCTTGATGGATGGTTTCATCATCACCCAAGGTTCAGGAAGAAGCACAACTGTTGGGCATAGCCGCTAAATGGAATAAGGTTGCTAGCCCTTTTGAAACATGGAGATAAACATGGAAAATAATAGAGAGCGGGTCCTCGCATATAGCATGGCAAAGGTGATTGATCATGAGTCACTGTCTGACGTTTCAGGCGGAATGCAATTGTCTAACACCCAAACCTTTGGGCCGTCTGGGGGAATAGGTCAGGGAGCTGATGCTCGTATTGATGTAACGGTTGATTGGTGAAATAGCTACACACGTAGATGTGAAACGTACCAATAAAAGCATGTGAGCAGGGGTGAAACATTGCAAATTCTACCCCTGTTCTTTGCCTGGATGTTTCATGAACCTTCTATTTTATAAACCAACGCACACCATTAACGATAACAGCGAGCCAATAAATGAAATTTTTAATTCCAACAGAGCCTGATGATAATCACGCGATACTTGCAAAAATTGCACTTGAAAACAAAGGGCATCAAGTTCGCCTTTTGTTCACAGCAGACCAACCTACTAAATTAAAAAACTCGGTTTTGATTGATAACGACACGTATTTGTGGCGTAGCACGGATAAATACGAGTCTTATTTAGAGAATGATTACGATGTTGTCTGGTGGCGACGGCCCCGGAAGCCTTATTTACCTAAAGAGGCCGCTCATCCCAGTGATTATAAATTTGTTACTCGGGAAAACATCTTGTTTTATGAGGCTATCACGAACACGATGGCACCTAATGCATGGTGGATCAACAGCAAAGAGGCTGCCAAACGGGCTAATTCAAAGTTACTTCAGCTTAAAATTGCAACCGAATGTGGAATGAATATTCCTACCACGCTCCTCTCAAATGATCCGCAAGATATTCGTTACTTTCTTCTCAAGCATGAAGGCGAGGGTGTTGTTTATAAACCGCTCTGTTCAAACTATTGGTTTGAAGAGCAACGAATGAAAATAGCGTATACCTCTAGAATTTCTTTTTTAGAGTTGCCTAACAATAAATTATTGCAAACCACACCGGGTATCTTTCAAAAAGAAATCAAGAAAAAATACGAACTTCGGGTGACCTGCTTTGGTGATTATATTGTGACGGCAAAGCTAAACTCTCAAGCGCACATGGACGGCAAAGTGGATTGGCGTGCTATTCCAAACGGCGAAATGGACATAGAACCTTACATATTGCCTGCATCGCTTGAAAATAATATACGAAAATTTATGCACGCCTTAGGATTGGTGTTTGGAACCTTAGATTTTATTGTTAGCGAGGATCATGAGTATGTGTTTCTTGAGGTGAATGAACAAGGGCAGTTTCTTTGGATGGAGGAATATAACGCGGACTTTAAAATGCTCGATATTTTTGTGAATTTTCTTTTAGCAAAATCAAAGACATTTAAATGGGATCCTAAAAAACAGGAGCATTTTATTGAGCCGTACAGAAATAAAATGATGAGTATACAGGCACAAAACATGCAACGACATTTGGATTTAAATAGTGCGAAAGCACATGCTGTACAAGGATTTTAACATGAATCAATTACTGTGTTTAATAATAAGTTTTATCTGCTGCCAACCCCTCATTGCCGGGGTTGTCGTGGATATTTATGGCGAAAATAAAAATACATCAGAACAAATACTCCAAAAATATTCCAATAAAATTGTTAAAATTGAGCGTTATATTATTGATAGTTATGGTACTGATCAGGTTTTTGATGAAAAAAAAATAGAAACGCTGGTTCAAAAACGAGAGGATTTAAAAGAGCAAATAAAAAAAGAGTACCATCTTTTATATATAGATTTTAGCTCAACCATTTATCCCGGTGAGAAAAATAGCTTTATTACCATTGAAGTCATTAACCATAAGGAGCCCGATAGGCTTCGCTTTGTTCAAGCGGATGTCAAACGCGAGTCCATTGATGTTAATGAAAAAAATCGAAAAAATGTGATAGATGATATGCTTATTTATACGCGTTTAGGTATTCCTTTATCCTTAAAAAATTTGGCAAGTCAAACAAATGATGCATGCCCTGTATTTCATTGTTTTTGGGGATTTAATGATAAAGTGTTAAAGCCTTATTTAAAGGTTTTTAATACAGGTGCTGTTCATGAACGACAGTTGATTATCGATACGTTAAACAATAAAAAAGCCAATCCAGAGCGTCGAATTGCTGCGTGCTATTTGGTGGGGCACTTTAGCGACCCACATGATATTGTTACGGCACTGATGCCATTTGTGTATGACCAAGATGCCGGTGTTCGAAATGCCGTCATGCGGGTGATCGGCGCAACGCTTGAAAAAGCCAAAATGACGCAATTAGACGTGTCGCCGTTTTTAGATGTGTTGCATTCCCCATACACTACAGACCGTAATAAAGCCTTGTATGTATTGCTTGCCTTAGCTAATAACCAAGATGCAAAGCATTTAATCATCAAGAAGGGAGGGGATACTTTAGTTGCGTTATTAAAGCTAAAGCAGCCCAATAACCATGGTTTTGCTTATATGCTCTTAAAAAAAATCAGCGGAAAAGATTTTGGAGAAAACAACATCAACGCTTGGAGGAAATGGGTTATTTCTGCAAAAACCTCTGTTGCATAGTCTCTTCTTCTTAAAGGGTGCCTAAGAAGCATCCTTTAAGCACCCTCCTATAGCCTGCGTGATAACCATTATGACCCATCGAGTTTTATTTAGAAAAGAAGTTTTGGATGCTAGAAAAAATAAATGCCACGGTAACGTTTTCATAAACACGCCAGTAAACTATAAAATACTAACCATTGGTGTTTTGGTGTTCATGATTTCCCTTTTGTGGTTTATAAGCGCTGCTGAATTTTCAGAGAAATATGTGGTAAAGGGGTACCTTGAATCCACCAAAGGTGTTGCTAGTGTGTTCCCTACAAAGCATGGGGTGATTGAAAAGTGTTTTGTTAAACAAGGCGATGAAATAAGGAAAGGCGACCCCTTATTTTTGGTGAATGTTGAAGGGAATAGTTTAGACAGTAAAAGTCATGGTCGTGTGTTTCAAAAGCTCATGATAAAGAAAAAATTAATCAATGAATCATTAGGGTATAAGCAAAAAAATGTAAAAAAATTAAAAAAATTATTGCAAAAAAATTACATTTCTTCAGCAGAATATCATCTTAAACAAGACGAGTTAGTAAGCCTTCTTCATCAAAAAAACACGCTTGAAATGGAGCTGATACATTTTAAAAACAATAAATCCTATATGATTTTATCGCCTGTTGATGGCATGGTTGCAAGTGTTATTTACCATGAGGGCCAATCCACTAAAGAGGCAAAGCCGCTCTTAAAGATACTGCCTGGTCAATCGACATTGGTGGCTGAGTTATACATCCCTGTGCCTTTCTCCGGATTTTTAACGTTAGAGGATGAGGTCATTGTTCGCTACGATGCCTATCCTTATGCTCATTTTGGCATCTCTAAAGCGCGTATTAGTGAGATAGGACATAGCATTTTGATCGATGATGAAGATGACAATAAACCCATCCGCATTGGTCAGCCTTATTATAAGGTTACTGCGTTGCTGGATAGGCAGTTTGTAACAGCCTATGGCACTGATAGAAAAATCCAGCAGGGAATGACAATTTCGGGTGTTATTATTGGTGCCAGGCGAAAAATTTGGCAGTGGATGTTAGGCCCCGTCTACCGCTTTTATGGGGAAACGTCTGCATGAGTCTCAATGCTAAACTTTGTTTTAATCGACGCGCAACATTGCCCATGATCCTTCAAAACGAACGTGCTGATTGTGGGCATGCATGCCTTGCCATGATAAGCCAATTTTGGGGGCATGAGCTTGATTTATTTTCCATTCTGCGTTTAAGTAATACGTCGAGTAGGGGCGTAACACTGCTTGAAATTCACCAACTAGCAGATAGGCTCGGCTTTTTAACCCGGGCATTGCAAGTGCCTCTTGAGGAGTTAAATGTAGTAAAGTGCCCGGCCATTTTACACTGGAACATGAATCATTTTGTGGTGTTAAAGCAGGTTAAAAAAAATAAAATAGTGATTCATGACCCCGCTGCGGGTGTTCGAGAGTGTTGTATGGAGGAGGTAAATCACTCGTTCACGGGCGTTGTTTTAGAAATTGAAAAATCAAATCATTTTGAGACTATTCGGCAAGAGAAAAAATTAACCCTATTTGCCTTGGTTAAAACCATGCGTGGAGTCAATACCTTCTTGGTTTTACTCTTGATGCTGTCATTATCCATTGAGATTTTAAGTTTATTGAACCCACTTTTTATGCAATATGTTACTGATAATGTGGTGGGCTTTAGTGACAAAAATAATTTGTACATGATTGCCATTGGATTTTTAATCTTGGTCCTTATGCAGGTTTTTACAGAATATATTCGTGGAAACATGGTTGTTTATTTTACCAGCCATTTAACCGAGCAGTTTTCTTCTAATGTTATGAAACATCTTTTGAAGTTACCTTTAGCGTTTTTTGAGAAACGGCATAAGGGCGATCTCCAATCAAAATTTCTGGCCATTGACCATGTTCAGAAAAAAATCAGTACTGATTTTGTAAATACGGTATTGGATGGATTCATGATACTCCTGACGTTTGCCGTAATGGCCATTTACAGTCCGTTGCTAACGGTTGTGGTGAGTGTTGCATTATTCACGTGTTTTGGTTTGCGTTATGCATCATATCAACACCTAAAACAACAGTCTGACACTTCTTTACAGCAGCATGCAAAGACCATGAGCCTTTTTCTTGAGACGTTACAAGGCATTGTTCCCATTAAATCGTTTTTGAAAGAGCGGGTAAGGTTTACCACCTGGAGGAACAGTTATATTGATTCTTTGAATGCTGATATTGTGGTTTCTAAAATGAATGTTTTTTATCAAGTCGCCCATCAAGGTGTATTTCATATCGAGCATATCATTGTGGTGGTTATAGGGGCGTCACTTGTCTTAGACAATAGATTTTCGTTAGGCATGCTGATGGCATTTTTAGCTTACCGAGGATTGTTGGTTACCAAAGCATCATCTTTTATTCAGCACTTATTTGATTACAAATTAATTGCTCTGCAATTGAATCGATTGAGTGATATCTTGTTTCAAGAGCCCGAAGACGTTCGTTCGGGGTGCAGTCAGGTCGGGGTTATTCTAGGTGGTTTAACATTGGAAAATATTTTTTTCACCTACCATCCAGGTGCACCGTTTATATTGCAAAATATTTCATTGTCCATTAAAGCTGGTGAAAAAGTAGCCATTGTTGGCCCCTCCGGTTCGGGTAAATCCACCTTGTTAAAAGTCATGATGGGATTATTGGAAAAAACGTCTGGTCAAATTTATATTGATGCTATACCCCTTAATAAATTTGGCTTGAAGGAGTACCGACACTTAACTGCCGCTGTGATGCAAGAAGACACGCTACTTACGGGCTCTATCATGGATAACATATGTTTTTTTGATGAACAGATGGACCTTGAACATATGTATGCTGTAGCGACACAAGCTTGCATCCATGAAACCATCAGCGAGCTTCCTATGGGGTATGAAACGTTAGTCGGCGACATGGGTTCGAGTTTATCTGGAGGGCAAAAACAGCGCATATTGCTGGCTCGCGCTCTTTATAAACGACCGAAGATACTTTTTTTAGATGAGGCAACCAGCCATCTAGATGTAGAGAATGAACGGCGTATTAATGAAGCATTAAAAGCATTAGAAATAACACAAATTATAATTGCTCACCGCAAGGAAACGATTCAGATGGCGGATAGGGTGATTGAATTGGTAGGTGTAAATTCTATTGTAAACGCCTATGAGTCTGCTCTATAAAGCTATGTCGTACTAAGTTCCGCGTTTTATGCGCGGAATTCAGTACGATACGAATAGAATATCAAATGGATGTTTTTTAGACAGTTGAAACTAGCGTTTTACAACCGGCATTAATGTTTGCAATAAGGCTTTAAACACTTTAGGCGTGCCAGCTACCACGTCGCCTTGACGCATGTAATCCTCACCACCCTGGAGGTCACTCACTAAACCACCTGCTTCTTGAATCAATAAGCAGCCGGCAGCAATGTCCCATGGACGCAAACCAAATTCCCAAAAGCCATCAAGTCTTCCGCTGGCCACGTAAGCTAAATCAAGGGCTGCAGAGCCTGTGCGTCTAACGCCAGCGCATTTGCCAAACAAGGCTTCAAATGTAGGCAGGTAGCGTTTTGCAAGGGCTTCATTACGGAAAGGAAAGCCTGTGCCTAACATGGATGCACTGAGTTGGGTTTGTTTGGAAACACGTAAACGGCGATCGTTCAAGCGTGCACCGCGACCGCGACTTGCTGAAAAACATTCATGGCGTAAGGGATCATACACCACAGCATGCTCAATTCTATTTTTTACCCGAAGGGCTATCGAAACCGAGAAAAAAGGAAAACCATGCAAATAATTACTGGTGCCATCGAGAGGGTCAATTATCCATACGGATTCTGCGTCCTCATTTTGCACACCACTTTCTTCGGCAATGATGCCATGATCTGGGTAAGCTTTATGGATGGCCTTGATAATGGCTTGTTCAGCTTTTATATCCACTTCGCAGAAATATTCTTCCTGGCTTTTAGCGGTGACTTTGATACGGTCCAGTTGTTCCATATGGCGAACAATGATATCACCAGCTTGACGTGCGGCACTGATAGCAATATTTAAAAGAGGCTGCATACGGGTTACTCATCGACAAAACATAAGATTGTATCACACTTTAATTTGTACAGAGAGAACATTTAATAATATGTTATCGCAAGTTATGGGAAAAAACGCTTTCTTTGTGATAAATAAGTGTCTTGTTTGGGTTTTTTTTATGTAAAAGGTTCAGGATTTCAGGCGTATTAGGTAACATGGCGAGTTGATGACTTAAATAAAGAAAAGTGACATGAAATTTGATTCTATTCGTATTGTACTGGTGGCAACATCACATCCAGGAAACATTGGCTCTACTGCACGTGCAATGAAAACCATGGGGTTTCATCGTCTCTATTTAGTGAAGCCTAAGTCTTTTCCTGATCCACGTGCGCATGAAATGTCAGCGGGTGCAGATGATTTATTTCAACACACCATTGTTACGGATACACTGGCTGAGGCTTTG
>Ga0247840_10009754_pt1 | contig 12258 bp, 12 predicted proteins | sample LaCruzMarch2015__FD_192404 | JGI IMG/M metagenome (GOLD analysis project Ga0247840, IMG submission 192404) | Freshwater microbial communities from meromictic Lake La Cruz, Castile-La Mancha, Spain - LaCruzMarch2015_17m | ecosystem: Environmental > Aquatic > Freshwater > Lake | place: Spain...
AAACTCGAACAATACAAGGGGAACCTGGTGCGGGCGGCCGTGGAGCTGACAAAGGACTGGCGAACGGACAGGGTGCTCCGCCACCTCGAAGCCCTGATGATCGCCGTCAGCCGTGATTCATTTCTGATCATCTCGGGAAACGGCGATGTGATCGAGTCTGACGACAACGTGATGGCCATCGGCTCGGGCGGACCGTATGCGCTCGCTGCGGCCAGGGCGATGGTCCGCTATTCCGATCTGACTGCGACGGAGATCGCCCGGGAGTCGGTGAAGATTGCCTCTGAAATCTGCATTTTTACGAATGACCATATCACCACGGAAGAGCTCGATCTCGAAGAAGAACCGGATGAAATACCGGTAAAGGGCAAAGAAAAGGGCAAGGAAAAAGAAAAGGAAAAAGAAAAGGAAAAAGGGTAGCCATGTCACAGGATGAGTTAACACCAAAAGTAATCGTGGAAAAATTGGATTTGTATATCATCGGACAGCAGGAGGCCAAGCGCGCCGTGGCAATCGCGCTTCGTAACCGCTGGCGCCGCCAGAATGTTTCGCCGGAGATGCGTGAGGAGATCTCCCCGAAGAACATTATCATGATCGGACCCACCGGTGTGGGAAAAACCGAGATTGCAAGACGGCTTGCGAAACTCGACAACTCTCCGTTCATCAAGGTAGAAGCATCCAAGTTCACCGAAGTTGGCTACGTGGGGCGGGATGTCGAATCGATGGTCCGCGATCTGGTGGAACTTGCGATTGGCATGATCAAGTCGGAGGAGCAGGGACGCGTCCGGACGAAGGCTGCAGAACTGGCGGAAGACCGGCTTCTCGACATCCTTCTCCCGCCAAAGCCGGTGGAGAAAAAGGCATCGGAGATGATTCCCGAAGCAAATGGGACAATGATAGAGGCGGAATACGTACCTGAACCGGATACGACCCGCGAGAAGCTTCGGAGGCTGCTCCGCGAGGGTCGTCTGGACAGTCGTTTTGTCGAAATTGAGACGACCGAGGTCCGAAGTGGACCGATGGTCGAAATCTTCTCTTCCTCCAGCATGGAGGACATGGGACTCAACGTCAAGGACATGCTGGGGAATCTTTTCCCGCAGAAAAAGAAAAATCGACGGGTGAAGGTGCCAGAGGCGCTGGAGATCCTGGTGGAAGAGGAGGCCCAGCGTCTTGTCGATATGGAAAAGGTGACGAAAACGGCGATCGAACGGGTCGAGCAGTCGGGGATTGTCTTTCTCGACGAGATCGACAAGATTGTGGGCGGCGACGGCGCGCACGGACCGGACGTCTCACGGGAAGGGGTGCAGCGGGACCTCCTGCCCATCGTCGAGGGATCGACCGTGAGCACGCGCTACGGAATGGTCCGGACCGATCACATCCTTTTCATTGCGGCCGGGGCATTCAGCGCGACGAAGCCTTCGGATCTGATTCCGGAGCTGCAGGGGCGCTTTCCGATCCGTGTGGAGCTCAATTCCCTAGGGCGAGACGAATTTATCCGGATTCTGACAGAACCGCACAACGCCCTCATCAAGCAATACACGGAGATGATGGCGACCGAGGGGGTCAAAATCACCTTTACGGAGGATGCGATTGCCGCGATTGCAGAGACTGCCACGCTGGTGAACGACCGGATGGAAAACATCGGGGCGAGGCGCCTCTATACGATCATGGAGAGCCTTCTTGACGGAATCTCATTTGATGCGCCGGAGATGCGGGGTCAGGAGGTGGTGATCAATGGTGACTATGTTGCCGACCAGTTGGACGAGATCGTCGAAGATGAGGATCTGAGTCGGTACATTTTGTAAGGAGAATACAATGGACGATTTGAAGACATCGATGGAGCGGGCCGATGTTCTGGTGGAGGCCCTTCCCTACATTCGCCGTTTCTTCAACAAGACCGTCGTCATCAAGTACGGTGGCCATGCGATGGTGGATAATGAGTTGAAGGACGATTTCGCCCGCGATGTGGTTCTGATGAAGTATGTCGGGATCAATGTCGTCGTGGTCCACGGCGGCGGCCCGCAGATCGGAAGCCTGCTTAAAAAACTGGGCAAGGAGTCGAAATTCGTCCAGGGGATGCGGGTGACAGACGAGGAGACGATGGATATCGTCGAGATGGTTCTTGTCGGGAAGGTGAACCAGGAGATTGTCGGCCTGATCAACCGTCATGGCGGGCGAGCGGTCGGGTTGAGCGGGAAGGATGCGAACCTGATCCAGGCGGAGAAGTACTATCTGAGCGACGAGAAGGTCAAGGAGACGCCACCCGAGATCATCGACATCGGCCTAGTCGGAAAGGTGAAGACGGTCAACGCGGAGCTGATCACGACGCTGATGGCGGACGGTGTCATCCCGGTCATCGCCCCGACAGGGATCGGGGACGGCGGAGAGACCTACAACATCAATGCCGACCTGGTCGCCGGCGCGGTCGCTTCCGCCCTTGCCGCAGAGAAGCTGATCCTGCTCACGGATGTCCCCGGCGTTCTTAACCGGCAGAAGGAGCTGATCCAGGCGATGGATGAACCGACTACCCTTCGGATGATTGAAGAGGGGACGATCGAAGGGGGGATGTTCCCCAAGGTAAAGTGCTGCCTCAAAGCCCTCCGGGGCGGCGTCAAAAAGGCCCATATTGTGGACGGCCGCCTGAAGCATACGATTCTCCTGGAGATGTTTACAGACAAGGGGATCGGGACGGAGATCGTTTTATAGCCGCAAGAACGAGGTAAGAAGAAATGAACACACAGGAATGGATCGAACTTTCGGATCGTTACATCATGACCACCTACAAGCGCTATCCCCTTGTCGTGACAAGGGGCTTGGGCGTACATGTCTGGGACAGCGAAGGCCGCTGCTATCTCGATCTGGTCGGGGGGATTGCTGTCTGCGCCCTCGGCCATGCCCATCCCAAAGTCGTCACGGCGATCAAGGAGCAGGTAGAGATACTCTCTCACATATCGAATCTTTACCATATCGCGCCGCAGATTTTGCTGGCGCAGCTCCTGGTCGAGAATTCGCCCTTCGACAAGGCATTCTTCTGCAACAGCGGGGCGGAGGCCAACGAAGCGGCGATCAAACTTGCCCGGAAATATGCCTCGGAACAGATGGTGGGCCGATATGAACTGATCACGATGCAGGATTCCTTCCACGGCCGTACGCTGGCAACCGTGACGGCAACGGCGCAGGAACGCTTCCACGTCGGATTTGAACCGCTTCCGGAGGGTTTCCGGTATGTCCCCTACAACGACCTTGCGGCGCTGGAGGCGGCTGTGACGGAAAAAACCTGCGGGGTCGAGGCGATCCAGGGGGAGAGCGGCGTCGTCATTCCCGACCCCGGGTATCTGCCGGGAATCCGGCGGATCTGTGATGAAAAGGGGCTTCTGATGATTGTGGACGAAGTCCAGACGGGGATCGGCCGGACCGGGACACTTTTTGCCTGCGAACAGACGGATGTCTTGCCAGACATGGTGACGCTGGCGAAGGCCCTTGGGAACGGGTTCCCGATCGGGGTGCTGCTGGCGAAAGAAAAGATCGCCGCTGCCTTCGTTCCGGGGAGCCACGGATCGACCTTTGGCGGCAATCCGCTGGCCTGCGCGGCCGCCATCGCCACACTGGAAACCATTCTTGACGAGGGGATCCTTGATAACTGTCGGAAAGTGGGAGAATATTTCCTCTCCCGTCTTACGGAACTAAAGGAAAAGCATTCCCGGATCCGTGAGGTACGCGGACAGGGATTGATCCTCGCCGTCGAATTGACCGTCCCCGGGGCGGAGTTTGTGGACAAATGTATGGAAAAAGGGCTGCTGATCAACTGCACGAACGGGAATGTCCTCCGTTTTGTTCCACCGCTGATCCTGACCAAACAGGATGTTGACAAAGCCGTCGTGATCCTGGATGGGGTGCTGGAGGAAAAATGAAAAAGGATCTGCTCAGTGAATATGATTTGGAACGGGCTGATTTCGAAGACATTTTTGAAGGTGCGCACCGCCTCAAACGGCTGCTCCGCGAGGGGAAAGAACATCACCTTTTGAAGGGCAAGACCTTGGGAATGATCTTTGACAAATCCTCCACGCGGACCAGAATATCCTTTGAAGTCGGGATGTTCCAGTTGGGCGGCGTATCGCTGTTTCTCAGCAACCGCGATACGCAACTCGGCCGCGGGGAGATTATTGCCGACAGCGCGCGGATCATGTCCCGCTATCTGAACGGAATCATGATCCGGACTTTTTCACAGGAGTCCGTGGAGGAATTTGCCCGCCATGCGACCATTCCAGTGATCAACGGCCTGACCGATCTCCTCCACCCATGCCAGATCCTGAGCGATCTCTTTACGATCATTGAGAAACGGGGAACCTATGAAGGGCTGAAGGTCGCATACATCGGCGACGGAAATAACATGGCAAACTCCTGGATCAATGCCGCGGCGAAACTGCCGTTTCACCTTGACCTGGCCTGCCCCGACGGGTATGATCCGGACCCGGCGATTCTCAAACGGGGGATGGCCGAGGCGCCGGCCGGGGTGGTACTTCACCGGAATCCGGTGGAGGCGGTCCGCGACGCCGATGTTGTTTACACCGACACCTGGGTCAGCATGGGGCAGGAGGCAGAACGGGAAGAGAAGATGAGGCGGTTTCAGGGTTTTCAGGTCAACCGGGTCCTGATCCACCGGGCAAAAGTAGACGTTATCGTGATGCACTGCCTGCCCGCCCACCGGGGTGAGGAGATCTCGGCGGAGGTGATCGACGGTCCGCACTCCGTGATCATTGACGAGGCGGAGAACCGCCTCCACGTGCAGAAGGCCGTGATGGAACTCTTGATGCGATAAGTTAAGGAGGATGAAATCGTGAATGAAGTGAAGAAGGTTGTCCTTGCCTATTCGGGAGGACTGGATACGTCGGTGATTGTAAGGTGGCTGATTGAAACATACCGGTGCGAAGTTATCTGTTTCGCCGCCGATGTCGGTCAGAAAGAGGAGCTGTCGGGGCTTCGGGAAAAGGCGATCAATACGGGCGCCGCGAAGATTCACATCGACGATCTTCGGGAGGAGTTTGTTCGGGACTTTGTCTTCCCGGCCCTCCGGGCGAATGCGATCTACGAGGGGACCTATCTTCTGGGGACGTCTCTAGCGAGGCCGCTGATTGCCAAGCGGCAGTTGGAAATCGCGAAGATCGAAGGGGCCGATGCGGTCTGCCACGGCGCTACGGGGAAGGGGAATGACCAGGTTCGGTTCGAGTTGACCTACATGGCACTCCAGCCGACGATCCGGATCATTGCGGCCTGGCGGGACGACCACTGGACATTCGATTCACGCGCCTCGATGATCGATTACGCGGAGAAACACAAGATTCCGATTCCGCTTACGAGGGAGAAGCCCTACAGCAGCGACCGGAACCTGCTCCATATCTCCCACGAGGGGGGAATTCTCGAGGACACCTGGGCGGAGCCGAATGAGGAGATGTTCGTCCTCACGGTTTCCCCCGAGCGGGCGCCGGACCGGCCGACCTATATGGAGATCGGCTTTGAAAAAGGGAATCCCGTCTCCGTGGATGGTGTTCCGATGAGCCCGGCCGTGCTTCTTGATCATATCAACGGGATTGCCGGGGCGAACGGGATCGGCCGCATGGACATGGTGGAGAACCGTTTCGTCGGCATGAAGTCGAGAGGGGTTTACGAGACGCCGGGGGGGACGGTTCTCTGGGCTGCACACCGTGCCGTCGAATCGATCACGATGGACCGCGAGGTGATGCTGATGAGGGACTCGATGATCCCCAAGTACGCACAGCTCATCTACAACGGTTTCTGGTACGCCCCGGAGCGCGAGCTTCTCCAGCGCTTCATCGACGATACCCAGGAACGTGTTACGGGCGCCGTGAGAATGAAACTCTACAAGGGGAATTGTGTCGTTGTCGGCAGAAAGTCTCCCTTCTCACTATACAGCGAGGATTTCGCGACATTCGAGAAGGATAAGGTTTACAACCAGAAGGATGCAACGGGGTTTATCCGCCTGAACGCGCTAAGGTTACGGATCAGGGCGATGATCAATAAGGTGTCATGAAGAAAAACGAAAAACCCTGGGGTGGGCGTTTCAGCGAGCCGACGGATCTTGAGGTTGTGGCCTTTAGCACATCGCTCCATTTTGACCGCCGCCTCTATCGTTACGATATCGAAGGAAGCATTGCCCACGCCCGGATGCTGGCAAAGCAGGGGATGATCACGAAGCAGGAAGCTACGGCGATCCTGGAGGGTCTCCGTGCCATCCGGTCCGAGATCGAGGCGGGGAGTTTTGTCTTTCACCCCGGCGATGAAGATATTCACATGGCGGTTGAGAAGGCCCTCACGACCCGGATCGGCGAGGCCGGCGGGAAGCTCCACACGGGCCGAAGCCGAAACGACCAGATCGCCCTCGATATCCGCCTCTACCTGCGGGCGGAGATTAGCGATATCATAGCCCTTCTTGGAAACCTGAAAAACGGTTTTGTCGAGCGGGCCAAAGCTGAAATGGGGGCGATCCTGCCCGGCTACACCCACATGCAAAAGGCGCAGCCGGTTCTTCTTTCCCATTACATGCTTGCCTTCCGGGAGATGCTGGACCGGGATCAGGCCCGTCTCCGCGACTGCCTGAAGCGGGTGAACATTATGCCACTCGGCGCCGGGGCGCTGGCCGGGACGGGGTTGCCGATCGACCGCCGTTACGTTGCGCACCTCCTGAAGTTTCCGCAGGTTACTGAAAATAGTATGGATTCTGTTTCCGACCGGGATTTTGTTGCGGAGTTCATCTTTGCCGCCTCACTTGTGATGATGCACCTGAGCCGCTTCTGCGAGGATCTGATCCTCTGGTCCACCGACGAGTTTGGCTATGTCGAGATCTCCGACGCCTTCACGACGGGAAGCAGCCTCATGCCGCAGAAAAAAAATCCGGATGTGGCGGAGCTCATTCGGGGGAAGACGGGCCGGGTTTACGGGGATCTCGTCGCCATCCTCACGATTCTGAAAGGGCTGCCGATGACTTACAACCGGGATCTTCAGGAGGACAAGGAGCCCCTCTTCGACACGGTCGATACGCTGCAAGCCTCCCTGCGGGTTCTGACCGCGATGCTTGGGCGCCTTACTTTCAACCGGCAGCGGATGGAGGCTGGGGCCGCGGGTGGCTTTTCAACGGCGACGGATCTGGCCGAATATTTGGTCCGGAAAGGGGTTCCGTTCCGCGAGGCGCACGGTATCGTTGGCAGGATTGTCTCCTTCTGTATCAAGGAGGGGAAGACGCTGACCGGGCTGACACTGACGGAGTTCCGAAAGTTTTACAAAGGTTTTGAAAAGGAGCTGTTCCAGTGTCTCACTGTAAGGCAATCGGTTCAGGCCCGACGGGAGATCGGCGGAACCGCCGAAGAGACGGTCCGCAAGCGGATTGCGGAGATTGAAGGCCGATGAGGCGTAAACTTTTTTTTCGGTGGGCGCTGGCCGTGCTTTTGATCGGGATTATTTTCGTCGCGGGATGCGGTAAAAAAGGCGACCCGATCCCTCCGAAAGCGGCGCTGTTTCCGACGGCGATAAACAAAGCCTATAAAAGGAGACCATGAATTACTTTCAATATCAAAATCAGGCACTTTACTGTGAAGAGGCGTCTGTCGAGCAGATTGCGCGTGAGGTGGGTACCCCTCTTTACCTCTACAGCCACCGGACACTGAGACAGCATTTCCGGGTATTTTCCGAAGCGTTTGCGGAAGTTCCCCACATCATCTGTTTCGCCGTCAAGGCCTGTTCGAACACGACGATCCTCCGGATTTTCGCCCGCGAAGGGGGCGGGGTGGACCTAGTTTCCGGCGGAGAGCTTTACCGCGCACTGAAGGCCGGCGTCGATCCCTCTAAAATGGTCTATTCCGGCGTCGGAAAGCGAGAGGATGAGATCGATCTGGCCCTGCGGGCCGGCATCCTGATGTTCAACGTCGAATCCTTTCAGGAACTGGAGACGATCGACGCCCGCGCCGGGGAGTTGGGTCTGCGGGCCGGTATTGGCATTCGGGTTAACCCGGATGTCGATCCCGGAACCCATGCGCACATCTCCACCGGCCTAAAGGAAAACAAATTCGGAATCAATGTCGAAGGCTCCCTTCTCGCGTACCGTCACGCGGCAAAACTGAAGAACATCGATATCAAGGGAGTCAGTTGCCATATCGGCTCACAGGTTACGAAGATTGCCCCCTTTATCGACGCACTCGGGCGGCTGAAGGAGCTGATCCGGAGGCTTCGGGAGGAGGGGATTGCGATCCACTACCTCGATCTGGGTGGTGGTCTGGGGATCACCTACAACCAGGAGAACCCTCCCCATCCCTCGGAATACGCCCGGGCGATCATCGACGCCTCAGGCGAAATGGACTGCACCTTCATTTTCGAGCCTGGTCGCGTCATCGTGGGCAATGCCGGGATTTTGGTGACCCGGGTTCTCTACACGAAGGAGAACGAAGGGAAACGGTTTGCGATTGTCGATGCGGGGATGAACGATCTGGTCCGCCCCGGCATGTATGGTTCTTTCCACCAGATCCAGCCGGTCATTCAGCGCGGTCAGGAGGAGATCACGATGGACGTGGTCGGCCCGATCTGCGAATCGGGTGATTTTCTGGCGAAGGGTCGACGGATGCCCGCGGTCGAGCGCGGAGAGCTTCTGGCGGTGATGAGCGCAGGCGCATACGGCTTCAGCATGTCGTCCAATTACAATTCTCGTCCACGGATTCCGGAGATTCTGGTGCGTGACGACCGCTGGTATGTGATTCGGAAACGGGAAAACTGTGAAGACCTTGTCCGGGGTGAAGAGATTCCGGACTTTTTGAATACCTGAATAGAAAGGCAAGGAGGGAATATGTTTGGAGGCGCTATCGTTGCGATTGTAACACCGTTCAGGAATGGGAAGGTGGATGAGGAGGCGTTTCGTCAATTGATCGAGGAACAGATCGCCGCCGGGACGGATGGCATCGTTCCCTGCGGCACGACGGGTGAATCGACCACCCTTTCCCATGAGGAGCATGACCGTGTGGTTGAAATAACCATCGATGCGGTTAAAAAAAGGGTGCCGGTGATCGCCGGAACCGGGTCCAACAGTACGGCAGAAGCGCTTCGCCTGACGAAACATGCCTTCGAGGCGGGGGCGGATGGCGCATTGCTGGTCTGCCCCTATTACAACCGCCCGACGCAGGAGGGGCTCTACCTTCATTACCGCACCGTGGCGGAAAAGGTTCCAATCCCAATCATCGTTTACAACATCGCCAGCAGAACAGGAACAAACATGTTCACGGAGACCCTGGCAAGGCTTGCGAAAATCCCGAACATCGTCGGCGTGAAGGAGGCCTCCGGCTCCATGAAGCAGATGAGCGATGTCGTCCACCTTTGCGGACCGGATTTTGACGTTCTTTCCGGGGATGACATTTTTACATTGCCGCTTCTCGCCCTCGGCGGCAAAGGGGTTATCTCCACCGTCTCCAATGTCGTCCCGGGAGATATGTCGGGGCTGGTGGACGCCTTTGCGGCAGGCGATCTGGAGAAGGCGCGCGCGCTTCACTTCCGGATGAGCCCGCTGATCGACGCCATTTTCATCGAAACGAACCCGATTCCTGTGAAGACGGCGCTTGCGCTGATGGGAAAAATCGATTGCGAAATGCGGCTCCCGCTTTGTCGCATGACGGAAAAGAACGAGGCCGTCCTGAAGAAGGCGCTGCAGGAATACGGTTTGATCGGAAAATAGGGGGAGATCATGGTCAGGGCCATCATTACTGGCGCAGGCGGCCGGATGGGGGGGCGGATCGTTAGCCTCATCGCGGAGACGGACGGCATTAAGCTTGCGGGCGCTGTGGAGAGAAAAGGACATCCCGCTCTCGGCAAGGATGTCGGCGAAAGCCTGGGACTCGGCCGGACGGGGATTCTGATCGGGGATTCCATTGCCGGTTGCATCGACCAGGGCGATGTTGTGATCGATTTTACCGCCCATGACGTATCGCTTGGCCACCTGGAGATTGTGGCGGCGGCGGGAAAGGCAATCGTGATCGGGAGCACCGGATTCACGGGGGCGGAGATGACGCGGGTCCGGGAACTTGCGGCCTCCGCGCGCTGCGTCCTTGCCCCGAACATGAGCGTCGGCGTCAACGTGATGTTCAAGGTTCTCGCGGATGCTGCCGCTCTCCTCGGCGACGACTACGATGTCGAGATCGTGGAGGCGCATCACAATCTAAAGAAGGACGCCCCGAGTGGCACCGCCGTCAAGATGGCCCAGGTCATTGCGGAGAGTCTCGGACGCGACTTGGACCAGGTCGGCGTCTACAGCCGGAAGGGGATGATCGGGGAGCGGACCAAACCCGAGATCGGAATCCAGACCATCCGGGCCGGGGATATCGTCGGCGAGCACACCGTGATCTTCGGCGGGATGGGGGAGAGACTGGAATTCATTCACCGGGCGCACAGCCGGGACAACTTCGCCCGCGGCGCAATCCGGGCGGCCCTCTGGATTGTCGGTCGTGGAAACGGCCTTTACGACATGCAGGATGTGATCGGCTTGAGAAAAACCGTCGAGAAAATGGAGAGATAATGCCGCATCATCTCTCCGGAAGGCAGGGTTCATCGGGTGAGGGCATTCAGGGAATTGTCGCCTTCATCGGGATTGGCGCAAATCTGGGAGATCCGGCCGCGCAGTGCCGGGATGCGGTGAAGCGCGTCGGGGCGACTCCGGGAATCCTCTTCCTTCGCTGCTCTTCCCTCTACCGGACGACGCCGGTTGGGCCGGCGAATCAGGAATGGTTCATCAATGCCGTCGCAGAGATACGGACGGAGTTGTCTCCGGAGGAATTTTTCAAGGCATTGAAGGCGATTGAAAAACAGATGGGGCGGACAGACGGGCCGCGGTGGGGACCGAGGGTGATCGACCTGGACATTCTTCTTTACGGTCAAGAGGTTGTCGATCTGGAAGGATTGAAGATTCCCCACCCGGAGATGCACCGGCGGCGTTTTGTTCTGGCGCCGCTCTGCGAGCTTGCCTCCTACGCGATTCATCCGGCCTTTGGTGTTTCGGCCCGCGGCCTGCTGGATCGTTTGATTGACCCGGGAGTTGTTGAAATTTATGCCCTGGAAGAGACCGTAAAAAGGAAGGTTGAAGGTTAAAAAATGATACTCAGGCTGCTGATCGGCGCCATCGTCATCTATCTTATGCTCAGGTTCGTCAGAAAAAATTTTCCGCAGATGCAGGGGAAAACCGGTCCGGCGGAAATCAAAACGGCCGTCGCCGGTGAGGAACTTGTGGAGGATCCCCTTTGCCACACCTATATTCCCATTGGCAATGCCTGCCAGATGCAGATCGACGGGAAGACCATCTATTTCTGCTCTATAAAATGTCTTGAAAAGTATAAAACCGAAATAGGGCGGGTTTAAAACCCGCCCCTACAGCATTCTGGAGAAAAGGAGAGACTGCCCCCCTCTCCCACAAGCAGGAGATTCCCGACGATGATCGATTTGCTGAAGAGATTGTTTGACCGGCTGCCCATTCCGGAGGCGAAGCGGGCGACGTTCAATCTCCCCAATACGATCACCATGCTTCGGCTCGGGGTGATTCCTGTCCTTTTCTTTCTTCTGCTTTCCCCGGGGCCGACCATGAGCCTCGTAATTGCGATTCTCTTCATTGTGGCGGCGCTGACCGATATTCTCGACGGATACGTCGCCCGGCGATTCCATATCGTTACGACCATGGGGAAATTTCTCGACCCCATCGCCGACAAGCTGATCGTCAACACAGCGATGATCCTGATGATTCCGATCGACCGAATCCCCGCCTGGATCGTCGCCATCATCATCATCCGGGACTTTGCCGTGGACGGCATCCGCAGCATTTCCATTTCCGAAGGGTTGGTCATCGATGCCAGCCCACTCGGAAAACGCAAGACGCTCTACCAGATCTTCGCCGTCTCTGCGCTGATGATCCATTACCCGTTCATCGGATTTGACGCCCACCTGGTGGGGACGGTGATTCTTTATATCGCACTGGTCCTTACCGTCACATCCGGGATCGATTACTTTCTCAAATTTTACCGGAAAGTCATCCGAAAAAAAGAGTCAAACATCAACGATTCCAAAGTATTTCAAGGAACAATTCAAGAAGAAGATTAGCGATCTGAGAGGACTGGACCGTGGGTGAGAATGAGACTGCTCCGGAGCAGGCGGCTGATTTGCGGCGTGAGGCGGAAAAGATCTACCGCGAGAGAGCGGCCCGGTCGCCGGAAAACATGGCCAATTGTG
>Ga0247840_10009756_pt1 | contig 12255 bp, 11 predicted proteins | sample LaCruzMarch2015__FD_192404 | JGI IMG/M metagenome (GOLD analysis project Ga0247840, IMG submission 192404) | Freshwater microbial communities from meromictic Lake La Cruz, Castile-La Mancha, Spain - LaCruzMarch2015_17m | ecosystem: Environmental > Aquatic > Freshwater > Lake | place: Spain...
AGTAAGATTTATTATTCACAACTATATTATAATATCGTAATATAAAAAAGTCAAGGGTTTTTTTAAAAAATTCAAGAATAATTTCAAATATTCTAAAAATATTAATAGTAGAAATTGACTTTACAATGATAAACGTGTAAAATTAAGATATGATTAAAAATATGGAGAAAATATGGGGAAAAAACAGTTAGCAATATTGAGTGTAATAGCGGGAATTAGCCTATTCACGTATAACGTGGTAAAGGCAACAAACAGTGTACAGGGAAGTTCGAATTTGACCTATATACCCGCGAACGTGAGTGGTGCGTCAGTTGGTATAGAAACACCTAAATCTGTTCAATCAGGGAGTTCAAGTCGTTCTAGCAGTTTACCCTCTGCACCAGTGAAGGTTCAACAGAAGTCTAATTCGAAGACTATTTCAAAATTGGTAGAAATAAAATCTCAACCATTACCACAACTGCGAACGAATTTATCTATTCAAGAGCAAAAAAAAGTGGTTCCAGAGTATTTTGCTATCAATCAAGCCATTGTACTTTATGAAGGTGGGAAATATGTTGCATCCGTTTCGACCTTACAAACCATTGTAGATAAAATGGATAGCAAAGACCCAATGTTAAATTATACAGAGTACCTTCTTGCGAAATCCTATTTTCAAAGTGGAGAGTATACGAGAGCAATAGAGTGGGCAAAAAAAACCGAATATGCCCCCTATGAGATGCAAGAGCTTCTCTCTTTGAGCTATCTTAACTTAGGAAGAGAAGAGATGTCTGATAAATACGATAAAGAACTCTTTATTAATGGATATAAGGCATCGGCAACACTCTATGAGAAGAGGGCATTGCAACGTTTAGCCGCCAATTCAAATTACTATAAAATAGTTATTTCAGTGATGTACGATGAGAATTTTTCAAAATTGTCACAACTCACCACTCCAGATTTGCAAAAGATTTCGAACTATTTTATAGGAGTTTCTGACTATAAATCGGCTTTAGCTGTAGATAATGAGCTTATCAATCGTGACAATGATTTTTATATTAAAGAGCAAAAGCTCTATCTGTTATATGCGTTAAAACAGTATGTCACTGCTGAAAATTATGGTCTTCAATTGATAAATGAACGCGCTTCTAATGCATGTTATTACTACATTGGTCTCTCTTATCAAAGACAAGGCAATCTTACTAAGGCGACTGAGTTCATCTCAAAAATGCAAGGGGCTACAATTGAAACTGAAAAAAATCAGTTGTTAGGAAGATATGCTTATTTGCAAAAAAACTATGCAGAGGCAATCCCTTATCTAAAAAATCAAAGCGATAGCAGTTCACTTGAAATGCTGATAGAGTGTTATGAAAAGATAGGTAATATTGCAGAGGCTAATAACGCAAAGCAGAGAATACTAAATGAGTATCCAACCTTAGATTTATGTGCTTTTTACCGATATCAAGCGTATGAAAGTTCTAAAGATACAAAATATTTACAGCAGATTATCCGTTATAATTTGAACAGTTATTATTACGAGTATGCCTTGGAGAATTTAAAAATTTCAGCCCCTGTGAATGACTATCCAATTGTGAAAGTACATTCTGAATATAGCACACTTACTTTACAAGTTGAAGCACTTCTTAGCATGAAATTTTATCAAGGAGCAAATATGCTCATACAAAATAGTGGTATAGCGAGTAAGAATATTTTCTACTACATCTATCTTCAGACACAGGTAAATAATGCGCAAGGCAATTATGGAAGTTCCGTAAATTTAGCGGTGCAAAACTTTAGAGCAATCTATCAATACTCAAATTTTATTCCACTTATTTTTCCGAATTACTATTTTGAAGCAGTTAATTTAGCCGCAAAAAAGACAGGGGTGAGTCCAGCGCTCATCTATGCAATTATTCGCCAAGAGAGTGCGTTTAATAGAGGTGCCATTTCATCTGCTTCGGCGTATGGGTTGATGCAGTTAACTGTACCTACTGCCCGCGGATACGACCCAGATGCAACGCGGGAAAAACTGCTTGATGCGAGCTATAATATTGATTTAGGAAGTCAAAACATTGCTAAGCTTATGAAGCGATTTAATGGAAATATATTAAAAGTGGCTGCGGCGTATAATGCGGGTCCAGGAGCGGTGGCAAGATGGGAAAAGGAAAATCCAAATCTATTAGATAGACAAATCCCGTATCAAGAGACTCAAAATTATGTAAGAAAAATTATTAACAACTATGATAAATACAGTCGACTCTACTATTCTGATTCTAATATGGTTGGAAAATATTTGGTACTACCACCTGCTGTAACAAGCCCACTCATTGAGAATGGTGTGAGTGAAAAAGCTATAAATGTGCAGTGAGATATCTTAGAAAATTGAAAGGAGTTAGTATGCGAGAGAATTGGATAGAAATCATGCGAGAGTTTGAAGAAGAGCAAAAGATTCGCCTTGAAAGCAGACGTATTAAACTTCATGAGGCACTTCAGAGCGAGATGCAGAGAGTTAAACAGCAGAGCTTTGAAAGAGAAAAAGAGTTAGTAGCAGAATTAAAAGCAAAAGAAAATACACAAAAAATGGAGTTAGAATCGGTAAAGATTGATGAGAAAAAGCGTAGCGACGAGGTGCTTAACCGCTATATTTCCCTTTCCAAGAGTGATGTTTTGAGGGTGTGTGAGAGGATAATCTATGGCAATCGTTGAGATGAAAAAAATCACATTAGCCGGGATGCATAGCACAAGGGAGCGGTGCATTGAAGTTTTGATGAAAAGTGGTGTGGTAGAGCAAATTGAGTGTGTTGAAACTAAAGAGTGTTTAAGCAGTCAAGATAGTGAGGCAATCATCAGGTCTGAAAAATTTGAATCGGTGCTCAAAATATTACAAAAATATGACAAACGGAAAAAAACGCTTTTCTATCAAATGGTCCCAATGGAGTTTGAAACGAAGCATTGGCAAGAGAAATTTCCAGAAGTTGAGAGGGATGTTGAGTCGTGCTTGAAGATTTCTGCTGAGTATCAGGCATTGAAGTTAGATATTAAAAAGAGTGAAATGCTTCTTCAAAGTATAAAACCCTATGAGTTTTTTGATGTCCCACTCGTGATGAGTTCGTCACATACAAAGTTGATTTTAGGACATTATAAACCCAATGGTAGTGAGCTTAAATTGGCTTGTGAAAAGATTAAATTGTGCGAATATAGAGAAAACAGTAAATCACCTCAGGCAACATACTGTGTTATCTTCTATCATAATATGTGTGAAGCAGAGATTTTAGAATTGATTGCTAATCATGATGTCACAATAGCTAATTTTTCTAGCTATCCTCATGATGTAAGTGTTGGAAAGATTATTGAGGAAGAAGAGAAAATAATCAAGTCAAAAGTCAAAATATGTGATGAGATAGAGAAGAGATTTGAAACAATTGCCACAGAGTTAGAACTCATTGAAAAGGGGTATGACTACATTAAAATAGGAATTGAATCACAGCGCGCTAAAGAGAGGGTGTACGATTTAGACTATACCTTTGTACTGCAGGGCTGGATTGCTAGTGAACATGAGCCTTTAGTAAAGAAAATAGCAGAAAATTTAGGGGTGAGTATGATGTGTGAGGCTCCACCTGATGACGAGACGCCACCAACATTGCTATCAAATAACCGATTTTCATCAAATTTTGAGACCATTACCAAGCAGTATAGTTTGCCGAAATATAAGACGGTTGACCCAAACTTTTTTCTCTCTCTCTTTTTTGTGGTGTTTTTTGGCATGATGATAGGGGATGCAGGATATGGGGTGATTATTTCATTGGTAGCATTCTTACTTTTAAGACAAAAAGGCATTTCAGGTGCCACTGAGAAAATGGTACGTTTGATTTTTTTCTGTGGAATTTCAACCATTGTGTTTGGAGCACTGTTTGGAAGTTGGTGGGGAAATCTTCTGCAACTTGCCACACATCGACCAGAGTGGAATCTTGCTCTATGGTTTGACCCAGTGCGCGACCCAATGAAACTGCTTATTATTTGTTGTATGCTTGGAATACTTCACCTGTTAGTGGGGCTTCTACTTAAAGGGTGGGGGTACATTCAAAAGGGTGAGTATTGGAGCGCTCTATTTGATGTGGGATTTTGGATACTTTTTTTAGGAGGGGTAATTGTACTCTTTTTGCCAACCGCCTCAAAAATTGGAGTGTACTGTGTACTCATCGGAGGAGTAGGACTTGTGGCAACACAAGGACGCAGTGAAAAAAATATCATCAAGCGGATTCTCATTGGATTGTTGAGCCTTTATGGAATAACAGGGTATTTAAGTGATGTCCTCTCATACTCAAGAATTTTAGCCTTAGGCTTAGCAACAGGAATCATTGCCACTGTTATAAATACTATAGCCACACTGTTTGGATTTTCCATTATTTCGGTGATATTGTTTATCGTGGTTATGGTTGTAGGGCATACCTTTAATATTTTGATTAACACATTGGGAGCTTACATCCATGCTAGCAGATTGCAGTATATTGAGTTTTTTGGAAAGTTTTACGAAGGAGATGGAAGAGAGTTCAGTCCGCTTCGAGAACCAAGAAAATATACCAAGAGCGTATAAATAAATAGCCACTGATTTCACAGATATACACAGATAAAAAATATGATTTTTGAATGAAACAGTGGAGTTTAAAAGATTTTAGTCAGGCTCAAAATATTTTTATAAAAATTAAAGGAGAAAAAAATTATGACTTACGGAACACTTATAGCAATGCTCGGAGCAGCATTAGCGGTACTTTTAGCAGGAACAGGTTCAGCCATTGGGGTTGGAATAGCAGGACAGGCGGCAGCTGGGGTTGTTACCGAGGACCCAACTAAGAGTACGAAAGCGCTAATTTTACAAGCACTTCCAGGAACGCAAGGGATATATGGACTGCTTATCGGATTTTTAATTTTATCTAAAATTGGAATTGTTGGTGGAAATCCTCAAGTGAGTTTGATTTCTGGATTGATGTTTTTTGTAGCAGGGCTTCCTATTGGAATTGTGGGACTTTTTTCTGCCATTTATCAAGGAAAAGCAGCAGCTTCAGGAATTGGGATTATTGCAAAAAGACCAGAAGAGTTGATTAAAGGAATTACATTTGCTGCCATGGTTGAGACCTATGCCGTACTTGCTCTTCTTGCATCACTTTTAATGGTATTTGGAATTAAGTAGGCAGTATGGGACTTGAAGAGATTAAAGCAAAGATTTCAGCTCATATTGAGTCTGAGATAGAAGCGTTAGAAAATGCACACAAAAGAGAGCTAGAGAGTTTTCAAGCAGAGCAAGGTAAAAAAAGGGAACATCTTGAAGAGCATTTTCAGGAGAAAAAAAGAGCGTTAGAGGAGAGTCACCTTCAAAATCTGCGCATTTATAGGAATATCGAAGAGAAGAGAGTAAAATTACAAAATCAAGCACGCTATTTTGAAACGCTATTTGAAGAGAGTTTAATGGCTCTTGAAAAGAGCTCGGTAGAGAGTATACTTATTTATGTAGAGAGATGCATTCAGTTAACAGATATCTCTCTTGAGAACATACAATTTGAATTTGCTGAGTGCCACAAGGCGCATGAGAAAGAGCTTATAAATGAGTTAGCTTTGAAGTTTCCATACTTTACTCAAATTAGCTGGAAACCTTTTCGTGGGGGTTTTAAACTAAAATCTGCTAAAGCGGAGTATAATTTTAGTTTTGAAAAACAGTTAAGTGATACTAAGGAGAGCCTAATTTTATGGCTCATGGACCTAAAAATAGGGGTAGAGTATGAGTAATCACTATGCAGTTTCAAGAATTGAGGCGTTGGAAAACGCACTGTTTACACCTCAAAAATTATACGCTTTGATTGAGTCGGTTACCAGTGAACAACAGGAGAAAATTCTTTCTGAAAATGGGTATAGCGTTGGCAAAGGAATAGATGAGAAAATCAGTGAAAATAGAAGAGAAAGTTTAGAGTTTATCTGTGAGAGTTGTTCGAGTGGTGAATTAAAAACATTTTTTTTGTTAAAAAATGATTTTACTGCCATCAAACGAATTTTGAAATTGATACTGCTTGAACTTCCATATAAAGAGGTTGAACAGGGTAATGTTTCAGTAGGTGAGATAGAGTCAAAAATTCTCAAAAATATGATTGTAAATATTGAGCCTCTTTCAGCAAAGTTAGTTGAAGGTGTGGTATTTGACTGTTTTGATGCGTTCCAAAAACATTTTGGAAGCATTATTGATATTCGTGTGGATAGAGGGTATTATGAGATGGTTGAGCTTCTTGCACGAGATTCACATCTACCTTTATTTCAAGAGTATGCAAAGAGAGAGATTTTTTATAGAAATATTAAAATGCTTTACCGTGTTCGCCGCGAAGAGAGTTTGAAAAAAGTGTCTGAGTATGGATGGATAGAAGGAGGCAATTTTTCAAGTAGAGAGTGGCAAAAATTTATTGAGTATGATGATTCAAAGCTTGAAAAAATTTTCGAATCTGCTTTGATGCATATAAAAGAGAGCGAAAGTTTGATGAAACAAGGAAAATTTGAGTCATTTGAGCGTGCGATTGAGAGAGAGTGGCGAGAGAAAGTTAAAAATAGCAAACTTAATTCAAGCAGTGATGAGAAGATTTTAGCCCACTATTTTATAAAGGAGTTTGAATATACAACTCTTAAGCGTATTATTAAAGGCAAACAAATGGGAGTTTCTTCCGAACGTTTGATAGAGAGTGTAAGGGGTGAGTATGTATAGAGTTGTTGCAATAGGCGGTGATGATAGCATTCAAATTTTCACCATGCTTGGATTTGAAGTTTATGTAGCAAACTCAGAAGATTTTGAGGAACTTCTTATGAAATTAAGTAGTGAGCGTGTTGCAATCATCTATGTTACAGAGTCACTCATGAGTGCGCATAAAACAAAGATAAAGAGTTTTCAAATGGGCGGACTGCCTGCGGTGATAGCCATTCCACAGGGTATTAGTTTAGGTGTTGGAAGAGCGCATATCAGTAAATTGGCAGAAAAGGCCATTGGGATGGATATGTTTTAGTCAACAGTGATTTACAATAAAAGGAATAGCCTATGGATACCTCGAAATATCTCTGATTTTCACAGATACTCTAAAGTGGATGTGAGGAGGTATTTGACGATTGGTAGAAGGCGTGGGTAAGAAGAGTGCTATAAATGGCTTGAAAAGGGAGTTGAAATGAGAAAAAAAGGAAGCATTGTAAAAATATCTGGACCACTCATTGTCGCGAGTGGAATGGAAGAGGCTAATATGTTTGATGTGGTGCGCGTAAGCAAAGTTGGACTTATTGGCGAAGTCATGGAGATGAGGGGTGAGTTTGCTTCGATTCAAGTCTATGAGGAGACAACAGGGCTAAAAACTGGTGAAGAGGTAGTCACTACAGGAGAACCTCTCAGTGTGGATTTAGGACCAGGTCTTATTGGGCAAATATACGATGGAATTCAGCGCCCATTGACAGAAATCGAGAGAATTTCAGGAACAAAACTTTCACGTGGGGTTAATGTAAATGCCCTTAGTTTTGAAAAAAAATGGGATTTTAATGCAGTGGCAAATGTGGGCGACACGGTTCAAGTGGGGGATATACTTGGAACGGTACAAGAGACAGAAAGTGTTGAGATTAAAATTTTACTGCCTCATAAAATTGTACAGGGAAGGGTTATTGAGATTAAAAGTGGCGCATTTACAGTGAATGAGTGCGTTGCGATTATTGAAGATTTTTCTAATAAACGTCATGAAGTGACCATGATGCAGAAGTGGCCAGTTCGAAAATTGCGTCCCTACAAGCACAAACTGGTTCCTTCCGAGCCATTAGTGACAGGGCAACGTGTAATCGATACGCTTTTTCCCATTGCTAAAGGGGGCGTAGCAGCCATACCAGGACCCTTCGGAAGTGGAAAAACAGTGGTGCAACATCAGCTTGCAAAATGGGCGGATGCGGATATTGTTGTCTACATTGGGTGCGGTGAGCGTGGAAATGAAATGACTGATGTACTTCATGAATTTCCAGAGCTTGTTGACCCAAAAACAGGATATTCTCTTATGAAAAGAACAGTGTTGATTGCCAACACATCGGATATGCCCGTTGCAGCGCGTGAGGCCTCAATTTATACAGGAATTACCATTGCGGAGTATTTTAGAGATATGGGATATTCGGTGGCTCTCATGGGAGATTCTACAAGCCGTTGGGCGGAGGCTCTTAGAGAGATGAGCGGACGTCTTGAAGAGATGCCCGGTGAAGAGGGTTATCCAGCCTATTTAGGGTCAAGATTGGCACAATTTTACGAACGTGCTGGAAAAGTTGAAGTTCTTGGAAGTGGAAAAAGAGTGGGGACGATTTCAGCTATTGGAGCAGTCTCACCACCAGGAGGAGACCTTTCTGAGCCTGTCACCCAGGCCACACTTAGAATTGTTAAAGTTTTCTGGGGACTTGATGCAACACTGGCTTATAGAAGACATTTTCCCGCAATCAATTGGCTCAATAGTTATTCGCTTTATCAAGATAAGGTGGATGCTTATTTAGACCGCGAGATTAAAGAGAATTGGAGCACAATGCGTCAAGAAGTGATGAGGATTTTAGAGCAAGAGTCCGAACTCTCAGAAATTGTTAAGTTGGTAGGATTAGATGCCATTTCTAATTTTGACCGTTTGGTTTTAGAGGTAGCGCGTTCAATACGTGAAGATTATCTCCATCAAAACGCTTTTCATGAGGTGGATACTTATAGCAGTTTAGAGAAACAAGCCATCATGCTTGAAGTGATTTTAAGCTATTTTCACGTGTGTAGTGAGGCAATTTCCTCTGTGGAAGAGGTGGAACAACTCTTTACTCTTCCAGTGAGAGAAAAAATTGGACGTATGAAGTATGTGAGTGAAGAGTTGATGGAACAAGAAAAAGAGGAAATTTTAGCAGCGCTCCATGAGTCTGTTAATACGCTAAAGGAGGGACAATGTTAAAAGAGTATAGAACGATTAGTGAAATAGCAGGCCCTTTGATGGTGGTAGACTCAGTGGAAGAGGTTGGCTATGGTGAGTTAGCTGAAATTGAACTTGTCACAGGTGAGATACGCAGTGCAAAAGTCCTTGAGGTAGAGGGGAAACGTGTTGTACTTCAGATGTTTGAAAACTCTGTGGGAATTAATCTTGAGGGAAGTAAGGTGAGATTTTTAGGACATGCTCTTGAACTTGCTCTTTCTCCAGATATCTTAGGACGAGTATTTGATGGAATGGGGAAACCTTATGATGGAATACCAGCGATTATCAGTAGAGAGAAGCGTGACATCAATGGGCTTCCAACCAATCCTGCGAGCAGAAACTATCCATCTGAGTTTATTCAAACCGGGATTTCAGCCATTGATGGGCTCAATACCCTTGTAAGAGGGCAGAAGTTGCCAATATTTTCTGGAAGCGGACTACCTCATGCAGAGTTGGCAGCTCAAATTGCACGACAAGCCACCGTACGTGGGAGCAATGAAAAATTTGCAGTTGTCTTTGCTGCGATTGGGATTACCTATGAAGAGGCAGAGTTTTTCATATCGGATTTCACCAAAACGGGTGCCATTGAGCGAAGTGTTGTATTTATCAATCTTGCCAGTGATCCAGCAGTAGAGCGACTCTCAACACCAAGAATGGCCCTTACTGCGGCAGAGTATCTTGCTGATTTAGGGATGCATGTCTTAGTCATTCTTACAGATATTACTAACTATGCGGAGGCACTGAGAGAGGTTTCCGCAGCACGTAAAGAGGTGCCAGGACGAAAAGGGTATCCGGGATATATGTATACGGACTTAGCGACCCTCTATGAACGTGCAGGTAGGGTGAAAGGGAAAGAGGGAAGTATTACTATGATTCCCATATTAACCATGCCTGAGGATGATAAGACCCATCCTATTCCTGATTTGACGGGATATATCACAGAGGGACAGATTATTCTTAGCCGTGAGCTCTATCGAAAAGGGATAAGACCTTGTATTGATGTTCTGCCCTCTCTTTCACGTTTGAAGGATAAAGGAATAGGCAAAGGGAAAACGCGTGAAGACCATTCAAGTACAATGAACCAACTCTTTGCTGCGTACGCCAGAGGAAAAGAGGCAAAGGAGCTCTCTGCAATACTTGGAGAGAGTGCGCTTTCAAGTGTAGACATTCTCTATTCGAAATTTGCCACAGAGTTTGAAAAAGAGTATATATCGCAAGGATTCTCAACCAATAGAACCATTGAGGAGACATTAGACTTAGGATGGAAGCTTCTCAGCATTCTTCCTAAAAGCGAGTTAAAAAGAATTGACCCTAAATTGATTGATAAATACGCATACCAAGACGAGGTATAATATGGAGAGATTGAATGTAAATCCTACCAAAATGGTATTGACCTCTTTGAAAAAAAAGCTTTTAATTTCTAGAAGAGGGCATAAGATGCTCAAAGATAAGCGCGATGAGATGATGAAACAGTTTATTTTGTTGATGCAAGAGTCTAAAATTTTGAGAAAACGTGTTGAAGAGAGTTTGTTTAAAGCGATGCAAAATTTTGGGCTTCAAATGGCAGAGATGAACGCATATGACAGCGAAGATTTACTGATGAATGGGAGTAAATTGGCAGAAATCGAGGTGAAAAAGACCTCTATTATGAGTGTAATGGTTCCAAAATTTGACCTTGTTAGGCCATTAGAGGTTGGGAATTACTCACTTTTGAATACACCTGGGAATTTAGATATTTCGATTCTAGAATTAAAGAGTGTTGCAGGGGAGATGATAAAACTAGCAGAGCTTGAAAAGGGGTTGGAGTGTCTTGCATTTGAGCTTGAGAAGGTTAGAAGGCGTGTAAATGCGTTAGAGTACGTAACCATGCCACAATACATTGAAACCATTCGCTACATTACGATGAAGTTAGAAGAGGGGGAGAGAAGCAGTCGAACGAGGCTTATCAAACTTAAAGATATGGTGCTTGCTCAAAAGCATAAAAAACAGGATATTTTGAGTGTGTTAAAAAATGTAAAATGAAGTATTTTGAAATTGGAGCAGGGATAAAATTTAAATTGAGGATTTATATGGGGGAAAGAAAAGATTTTTTTCAATAATTTTGACTTTAAATTTTAGGAGAATTATGATAGAATATATAGGCATATTTTATTAAGATGAAGTAGGAGGAAAGTTGACTTTAAGGAAAATTCGAGGATACTTTCTCATTATAATATTTTTATTAACATCTCTCCTTACATTCGGAGCGACAACTCAGAAATATTATGTGAAGGATGGTGATACGGCGACGAGCATATCACAAAAACTAGGCATTAGTATGAATGTACTAGAATATAATAACAACTTTATCATCTCTTCGCCGTTAACGGTTGGTGAGCCCTTAGAGATATATTCTCAAAATGCTATCCTTTATACTGTCATTAAAGGAGATACGATTTATTCTCTTGCATCAACATTTTTTACAACAGCTAGCGTGCTGATGGATGAGAATCATTTGAAAAGTCATAAAATTCACGTGGGTCAAAAGCTCTTAATACCTATTGTAGGTTCAAATGCGGATGCGGCTGTTGGAGGACTTTTAAGTGTTTCAAATACTGTGAGCAGTTCGCTTTACACCGTCAAGCAAGGAGACTCACTTTATAGTATTGCAAAAGAGTTTGATACAACCCCATCAAGTTTAAAAGCCTTAAACAATTTAAGAAATTCTCATCTTCGTGTTGGGCAACAGCTAAAAATTAGCAATATTGGGCAGGGTGGATATGGTATCGTGAACCCACCAAAAAGTTATCCATTTGGTTATGAAACATTTTGGCCAGTTCCCTTTGAGGGGGTTACTAGCCCTTTTGGAATGCGTTACCATCCAATACTCCATCGAAAAATTTTACATACGGGGGTAGATCTGCGTTGTGATGGGGCTGTTGTGTCTGCTTTTGCTCCAGGAACGGTCATTTATGCAGGGGTATTATCAGGTTATGGTAATATTATCATCATAGATCATGGAAATGGATACCAAACCCGTTATGCACATCTTGAGTCGATGAGTGTAGATGAAGGCGATAGTGTGACAGAAGGAGAGCAGATTGGTGTGTCTGGAGAATCAGGGAATGTAACAGGCCCTCACCTACATTTTGAAATTAGAAAAAACAATGTTCCTGTTAATCCTATGACATTTTTCAATACTTCTCAAGTAACCGATATATCAAAAAATTAGGCTATGTTAAAGAAGAATATAGTTACAAAATTTGAAAAAACGAGAAATGCAACAAACTCACAAAATATATTATGCAGTTTTAGATTT
>Ga0247840_10009760_pt1 | contig 12251 bp, 10 predicted proteins | sample LaCruzMarch2015__FD_192404 | JGI IMG/M metagenome (GOLD analysis project Ga0247840, IMG submission 192404) | Freshwater microbial communities from meromictic Lake La Cruz, Castile-La Mancha, Spain - LaCruzMarch2015_17m | ecosystem: Environmental > Aquatic > Freshwater > Lake | place: Spain...
AGTATAAATTTGCATGGTCGCAGAAGCTGCATAATGGGTCGTCTCTGAATCTGTATCTCCCATCGCAGATCTGATGAAAGAAGCATTGTCTACAAGATCATCTTTGAGAACATTTAAAAGCAAGGCTCTTTTTTCTTCTTTAAGACCCACCTGCATGATTTCATTAAAGGAAACGATGTTCATCTCTTCTGGTACATTAGGCTTCTGAGAAAAAGACTCATCACTGATCTTAAGCTTTACATTAGTTACATCATATAGATTATGTCTCTTGGTTATTCTATAGATCAGTTTAGGTCCAAAATATAGGATAAATCCAAACAAGGGAAGGATCAGAAAAAACAATCCAAAAATTCTTTGTTGTTTGTCTTTAACAAAGAGTATAAATAATAAAGATAAGATGGTATTTATAATCAACAGAATCCATACTTCCATATGTTTATCTCCTTACGCTAAGTCGTTTAAATCAACGAGTTCAAAATGAATGTTCTTGTCTTTTAAACGTGCTTCAACGAAGGCAACATCTTGAGCCGCTGTATTTCTAAGCAAGACATAGAGTTGTTGCTTATCATCTAAGCCAAAATAATCCGTCGATCTAAACAAATTCATTACTTTAAAGTAATAAGTGCTTGGATCTTCAGAGCTTACTAATCTTAATAGGGTATAATCCGCTAAAGCTTGTTCACTATCATTCTGTTTTAGTTTTATGAGTTGTTTAAATTCAGAGGCAACCAAGATCTCAGTATTCTTGAGATACTTCTCATTGTGGACTTTTTCTTCATATTGATAAGCACGGATGAATGAAGAAGAGATCAATGAAGTCAAGGTTCTCAATAGATTTACTTGATAGAGATTCAAAGATTCAAAGGTCATAGATTTGATAAGTATGATGGCGATGATGTTTCCTTTATAGAAGATCGGTCCAGCCATCGCAGGAGATCCATCCGCCCATTGATTACCGATAAAGATATCATTTTCCAATAGCTTGTGTTCTAGTTCTTTATGTTCAGAGAGCTTAAATGATTTTCCCATAAACACAGACTCTTCATTCTTTGCCCCAATCAAACGGGCATATCCATTACGACTATCATAAGAATAAACAGAGACGGTATCTGTTTCTAAGACATCAACCAAGACCTTGATGATCGATGAGAATAGGATCTCAGGATCCAAGCTATCCAATTGGTTGGTGATCGCATATAAACGAGGTAAGCTTGTCTTATAACTGATCAAACGTTTTTCATATTGATGCTTGATCATGACGTTGGCGTCATTGATCTCCTTGAGTTCTTCATATTCATTCTCAAGGTATTCTTTTTCGATCGTATTTTGAGCCAAGCTAGTTTTAAACTGATCAACAGTATACCCAACGACGACTCCCATAAAGATATACTGGGCCAACTTCAAGAAGGTATCTGCGTTTAATATGATGTGGATAAAATTCCCTAAATCAAATTGTAATCCATAGAGATAGAATCCAAAGGTCAATATGATCGATAAGATGGATTGACGTATCCCAAAGAAGAGCGCAACTGAGACAATATATAAGGTCATCAAATCGACATTCTTCAATATACTGTGATCTTTAAATAGATAAGACAATCCTGCCATTAGAATAAAGAAGACCACATTTTCAATCAAATGAAGCAAGACAGGATCCGCTTTCTGTAGTTTAGGCATTTCAGAAAGAACCACTTGCTGAACCGCTTTTTCATTGAATCGTAAAGCATCAAGTGTTTCTTTGAAACTCTTGAATTCTCCCCATTCCAGTTCAGTCTTGATCAACTGAGAATCGATTTTATTGGCTTGTTTAGAACCTAGTTGAGTAATCACAGGAGTAGAAACATCAAGTTTCTTCTTAACCATATTGGCTACTTCTAGGGCTTCTATAGGTTGACTACCAGCGACATTATAGATCTTAGAAGGCGTGTTCCCATCACATCTAAAAAGCGCTTCTACTGCATCGCTTAGATGCAAAGGAGAGAATTTATGATTCTTGTTGATATGGAGCTCACTAAGACCTTGTAGTTCACGAATGAAGTTGTTTAAGAAATCTCGACGTTCTTCATTGGGCTTATACCCATAAATATCACCGAAACGTAAGATCAAGGTATTGAGAGAATTCATAGAACCTATCTCAGTCACCAAAGCTTCAGCTTGAGTAGATAAGATCCCTTTATAAGTGGTGGCTACTAAGTCGCTCTTTTCACTTACTGATCCTGTTTTCAATTCCTTATAGACTTCAGTACTCGATAAGAAAATAAACTTATCTACACGATACTTGATCGATAAGTTCAGTACATTGAGTAGTTCACTGAGGTAACGATTGGATGCTGGATCATAAGTCCAGATCTCATCACCAAATAAACTCCCCGCAAAAACAACCTGTTAAGGTCTTATGTTGCTAAAGATTCGATCGACATTAACGCTTTCCGCATGATAGTCATACCACTTGTATTCCAGTCTTGGTTTATTGATTTTGGTAAAATCCCGATGTGCAATAACACTAACTGAATTACCTTCTTTTACTTGACGATCAATAAACTGTGCCGAAAAACCATCACATTCTCCAACGAATAGGATTTTCATAATTACACCTTTCCCCTTGATAGTATTTAATTAGACAAATATAAGATAAGCATATTATCTATTCGTATTTTAACTCAAATTCTAGTGAATTAAAAGGAATATACGCCCCAAACAGGTCCGTTTTATTGTTTTCACCTTGTTTACGCATATATTATCAATTCACAAGTGGTTTACTTATCCATTTAAGATGATATTGATACATTCGAATATAAAAACTACAGGTCTTTATTGACCTGTAGCTAGTTTCTTACGTAATCTTCCTGAGAAATAATCTATGACCAATATAACAACGATCAAGCCAAATAAGAGGGTTCCTGCGTCTTTCCAACGATAAGCACCCATAGCCGCTAAAATAGGATAACCAATACCACCAGCACCTACCAAACCTAAGATCGAAGCATTCTTAACGTTGATCTCAAAGCGATATATGGTGGTAGATAAGAAGTTGCTCATCAACTGAGGAATGATCCCATATCTTATCTTTTGGATCGTAGTACATCCAGAAGCATCTAGTCCTTCAATGATGCCCATATCCAAGTCTTCTATGCTTTCTGTAAAGAGTTTAGCTGTCATCCCAATACCTGATACCGCCAAGGTCAATACCCCTGTAAAAGGACCAGGACCAGTGACACGAATAAACATCAAACCATAAACGAAAGCAGGGAAAGTACGAATAACTGCGATAAAGAAGGTCCCCACATGAGCCATCCATTTAGGTACGACATTACGAGCTGATAAGAACGCAAAAGGTAAGGCAAATACCGCTCCGATCAAGGTTCCTAAGAACGCAATCGCAATCGTCTCTAGTAAGAGATAAGGTAAGGCTCCTTTAGAGAAATCAAAGAAGTAACTAAAATCAGGTTGGGTGATCCCATATATAATACTATAGGCAATATTGATTGATTTTTCTTGGATGCCTTTATAAGGAATATAAGGCGTAGACGCACCAAAGATCACGACGATAAATATGAATATCGCAAGATTCAAGATCCAAGCTCTGGGTCTTTTCTTATAGGCGAGAAGGATGGACTCTTTCATATCAGCTCAGCTTCTTTCTGATCGCACGACTTAAGGTCTCAATCAAATAAACAGTCACCAATAAAGTCAATAGGATCGTACTGACCTTATCATATTGTCTCCAGCCTAGTTTTTCATTAAGAAGAAGCCCTATACCACCAGCTCCTACATAACCCAATATAGACGCTGAACGAACATTCATCTCAAAGTTATATAAAATAAACGATATGAATTGACCTAAGATCTGAGGTAAGATACTCACCCAGAAGGCTTTTAAACGACCCGCTCCACTGGATTCAACGGCCTCAAAAGGACCCATATCTACGGTCTCAATCAACTCATACAGCATTTTAGTCATGATCAACCAGGTAAACAAGGCAATCGCCACAGTCCCTGCGAAAGAACCTAAACCAAAGACATATTTCGCCAATAAGGCAATGATCAAGATAGGTAAGGTCCTAAAGATACTGAACACAAAACGATTGACCCATAGAAAGACTTTATTCTTAATGATGTTGTCTGAAGATAAGAAAGCCAAAGGCAAGGCAAAGAATGCCCCTACCAAAGTCCCTACGATCGACATCATGATCGTTTCGATCATAGGCTGGATGACCTTAGGGATAAAACCTAGATCTGGTGGTATCATTCTTCCGATGATGACAAAGAATTGATAACCACGATTGACCAAAACCATAAAATCAAAACCTGTAATTTCCATGGAAATTAAGATTAATACAAAAATGATTGGTAAAACATAGACCATTGGACTTCGTTTAGGTTTAACGATTTTTCCATTCGCAAGCTCTAAAGGACTTGGGAATATAACTTCTTTGAACCAAGCAACCATTATTCAAGTCCCTTGATTTCATCGTGTTGAAGACTTCTACCATAGATGTTGGTGAGATCGTCGTTGGTCAAGGATTGACTTGGCCCATCAAAAACGATCTTGCCTGCTTTGATTCCTATGATTCTTTGAGCGTATTTTTGAGCGATATCCACATGATGCATATTCGCTACAACGGTGATGTTGAATTCTTTGTTGATCTTGACGAAATCTTCCATAACTTGTTGAGAAGTCAATGGATCCAACGAAGCTACAGGTTCATCCGCTAAGATGATGTCTGGCTTTTGAGCCAAACATCTGGCTAAGGCAACGCGTTGTGCTTGTCCACCTGATAAGGTATCCGCTCTTAAATAAGCCTTGTCTAAGATTCCCACATTGTCGAGTGCAGTGAGCGCCAATATTTTATCTTCTTTGGTATATAGACCAAGAAGGCTTTTCCATAAAGACATGTCTGCGACTCTTGCGGTCAATACATTTTTAATCACGGTCGTTCTTTTAACCAAGTTAAAAGACTGAAAGACCATTCCGATTTTTCTTCTAAAATGACGTAAATCATTTCCTTTAAGTGCCGTAACGTTTTCATCATTGACGATGATTTCTCCAGAAGTAATGGTATGCATCTGATTGATACAACGAATAAAGGTACTTTTGCCTGCTCCAGACAAACCGATGATCGCAACGAATTCACCTTGCTGAATCTGACAACTCACACCTTGAAGTGCCTTTACATTACCAGGATATGTTTTTACGACATTTTTAAACTCAATCATAGGGTCTTCTCCTTTAGATTAAAAAAGAGAACGAGGAAAAACCCTCGTTCTCTTTAACAAATTATGAATTAACTACCAGCAACTACAGCTGCAGCTGCGCGAGCTGCATCATAATCGGCATCGGTAATATCAGCAGTATAACCCTTATGGCTATAGATCGCGATGGCTGTTTTACCAGTATCTGTCTTGGCCAATTCGATGAAGGATGTGCGTAAAGCAGCAATGATCTTCGGGGTCAATTCTTTATTGTTTGCAGAATAGGAGATGGTATCATTCATAACACCAGGTGTTACGAAGAGAACGCCAGTTTCAGCCCAGATGCTTGAAGTGTGACCAAAGCCACCATCAGCAATAGGAAGAACCCATTTTGCTTCATTATCTCTACGGAAATCAGCATAACCAGGAGCGATATCGCAAACGCCAGAAGCCAAGTCAGCAGCAGCGCCACTATAACCACCGACTGAAGGATAATGTTCATCCAAATCAGCGATAGTCTTATCAAAATTTTCTTTCAACCATACGGAAGGATAGATATAACCAGAAGCGGAAGTCGTTGAAGAATGGCACCAAATAGCGGAGTTGACATCTTCCCAAGTCAAGGCTGTCCCAGCATTAACTTTAGCCAATAATTCTTGTCCTTTTGCGGAAGGACCAACGATACCCAAGGAACGGTAATAAGTAACTTGAGTAGTTGTAGGCAAGGTAGGATTTCCATCATTCCAGTCTTTAGCGATTTCGGAGTCTTTGTTTAAGCCGTCGCGGGTAGCAGCCAGCAACAATTCAGCTCCGTCTTCATGGAAGGCGATATACGTATTTGCAGGAATAAAGGCAAGGTGAGCTGTACCAGCAGTCAAGGCTTCTCCAGCTGCGTTATAATCGGCAGAAACAGTGATTTCAACGGAGTTGATGGTATAGCCCAAAGTCTTCATTTGATCAATGATCAATTGTTTCAATGGTTCAACAGCAGCCAAAATCGTATCGGCATCTTAACTAGGCACGAAAATAACAACTAACTTTTCAATCTTTTTGGATTCTGCAGGTGCACAGGCAGTCAAGCTGATAATCACCAACAAAACAGCGAATAAACTCTTCAAAAATTTCATAATTCCCTCCTTGTAAATTGAACATTTACAATCTAATTTTACACCACCTTAGAACCACTTACAATCAATACTCTTATAACTTTCGCTAAATTTGTTATAATTAAAAAATGAAAAGAAACTTGAAAATTTGCATCACGACAGATGTCCACGGAACCCTTCAAACACGTTCATATGCGGACTTTTCAGACAAGAAACAAGGCTTAGCTCGCTATGCTTCAGCCCTCAAAGAAATTCGAAAAACAAGTGATGTCTTGGTTTTAGACAATGGGGATCTTCTTCAAGGATCACCAATGATGACCTTCTTTCATAAACAAGATCGGTTTCCTCATATAATGGGCCAAGCTTTTAATCTTTTAAACGTCAATTACTTTAATTTAGGTAATCATGACTTCAATTATGGACAACCCATATTGAATGCCTTTTTAGATACACTAGAAGCACCTTGTGTATGTTCAAATATTACTCAAAACGGAAAGCCTTTTGGCTCTTCTCAAATCTATACCTCATCTCAAGGACTTCGTATCGGAGTCATTGGAGCTTGTACCGACTATATTCCTCATTGGGAAAGACCTCAACATATAAAAGGTTTGACCTTTATCGATCCACTCTCAACGGTCACATCTGAGCTCAAGAAATTAAGAGATCAAGTGGACTTTATCATCGTGATGTATCATGGGGGATTTGAACGAGATCTACAAAGTGGATTGCCAACTGAACCTTTAACTGGTGAGAATGTTGGGTATGAATTGGCTCAACTTGATGGGATTGACCTTTTAGTGACAGGACATCAACATCGCTCGATTTCCACAAAGATCGCAAATACCACTATCACCCAATGCGCTTATAATGCCAGCGAGTTCGCCCTTGTTGATTTCTCTCTTGATGATGAAATAAAATCTGTTGAAACCCAACTGATTAAAATGAGTTCTTATCCAGAAGATACTGAACTTTTAGAGTTGATCAAACCTTGGGAGGAACAAACCCAGATCTGGTTAGATCAAGCCGTAGGAACCTTAAGTGGCCATGATTATTTGATCAAGGATCCTTTTAAAGCCCGTCTTCATAAACATCCTTTGGTTAGCTTGCTCAACACCATTCAATTGGACGCTTCCAAGGCTCAACTTTCGGGAGTATCCTTATTCAATGATCCTGCTGGATTCAAGCCTACCGTTACCACAAGAGATCTTGTCAGTACTTATGTCTATCCAAATACCTTGGTCGTAAAAGAAATCACTGGAGAAGGTCTAAAAGCTTATTTAGAAAAATGTGCAGAGTACTTTATGGTTAAAGATGGTGTGATAATAGTTAACCCTGCTTACGATGCTCCTAAGTCTCAACACTTCAATTATGATATGGTAGATGGAATCGAATACACCCTTAAGATATCTAATCCTCTTGGTCAACGTGTCATTCATATGAGCTATCAAGGAAAAGATATAGAACCTAGTGCTATCTTTAGTCTCGTCATCAATAACTATAGAGCCAATGGGGGAGGAAACTTCGATATGATCGTAGCTTGTCCTACCTTAAACGAAATCAATATGGATATGACCGATATCATGGCCTCTTATTTTGAAACTCATCCTGTTCTTTCATTGACCCATCAAAATAACATTCATATCATCTTGTAAATCTTTTGTATAAAACCAATAAATGCCTTATAATAAGTTTAAAGTTTCACCACTTCAGGAGGTAAATTATGCAGTATATTCCTTATTTATTATTGGCTGTCGTTGTAGTGCTCGCTTTATGGGCAATGGGCGTCTACAACAGTCTCATTACCATTAGAAACAAAGTTGAAGAAGCATTCTCAACGATGGATGTCTATTTGGTTAAACGTTATGACTTGATCCCTAACTTAGTCGAAACCGTTAAAGGTTACGCTAAGCACGAAAGCGGTACTTTAGAAGCTGTTATCGCAGCTCGTAACGCTGCTCAATCTTCAGGAACCATCGAAGATAAGATCGCCAACGAAAACGTATTGACAGGAACATTAAGTAAACTGTTTGCGTTAACAGAAGCTTATCCAGATCTTAAAGCCAACACTGGTTTCTTGGATCTTCAATCTCAATTGAAATCCTTAGAAGAAGATGTTGCTAATGCCCGTAAGTACTATAACGGCGCTGTCCGTCAGTACAACACCCAGATCCAAGTCTTCCCGACCAACATCTTGGCAGGCATGTTCAAATTCACCAAAAAGCCGTTGTTTGAAGTCGAAGAAGAATCACAACGCAAGGCTGTCAAAGTACAGTTCTAAAAAGGGAGCCTCTCCCTTTTTTATCACTATGAAAAAAATAGCACTCGTATTAGCGTTATTGTTTGGCTTATTCTTCAGTACCCTCAGTGTATCCGCAGGTAGTACAGGCGCTGATATCACGCATATGACGGTGACGATGGATGTCAACGAGAACGGTTTGATCAAGGTCGATATGGTCATCGTGATGGATATTACTGGATATAATATCCATGGACCAGCGGCCTATATTCCTCAATCCTATGACACCACATGGACCATCGATGGGGTAGAAACACCTAAGACCTATTACTTCCCTGTCACCAATGTTAAAGTTTATGGCAGTAAGTATTCTACGGAAGTAGATGGATATGACAATGTCATCATCTATATCGGTGATGCCGATGTTACTGTAAGCGGCGTTCAAACTTATCATTATTCTTATGACATTCAGACCAGAGATTTAGATCTTAACGGTCTTCAAGCTTTCTATATGAACATCGTTGGGACAGGTTGGAGCGATCCAATCGGATTAGTAGATTTCAGTATCACCTTGCCTAAAGGATGGCCATATACACCTGTATTTTATACTGGCCCTGTTGGCTCAGGTGTAAACGACACGATTGTCCCTGTTTACAGTAATGATAACAAGACCCTAAGTGGATCCTTTGACCTAGGGATGCAGACTTACTCAGGGATCACCATCTACGCACACTTATCCGATAAAGGTGATTACTTTACCTTTATTCCACCTTTTGATTTCTCACCTATCGCATTGATCATCTTAGCTTTGTTTAGTGCTTTGTTGTTTATTGTCTTCCAGAAGTTTGGGAAAGATGATAAACCTATCATAACTGTCGAATTCAATCCGATCCCTGGCTTAAGTTCATCTCAAGCTGGATACATCTATGATGGATCCGTCGATACGAAAGACGTCGTTTCCTTGATCATCGAGTGGGCCAATAAGGGTTATCTCGATATTACTGAAGACGAGAAAAACAAAGACAATTTTACTCTTACCAAATTAAAGGATATGGATGAATCTGAAATTAGAGCTGAGAAGACTTTATTCAATGCCTTGTTTAATGGGAGAGTTTCAGTCACCAATAAACAACTGCAGAATACTTTCTATCAGTCCATCGCCAATGCGAAAATGGACATCGCTCGATACTTCAATGGAAATCCTCAACGTAATATCTTCAGTAAGAAAGCTACTCTATTAAAAGTTCTCTTTGGGATCTTAACGATGATTCCTGCGGCTTTGGTAGTTGGATCTACAGTCTATGTCTCAACCTATCGTGGAGAATTGGCTGTCGTTTCTGGTTTTGCGATCTTCGTCACAGGAAGTATTCTCTTATTGCTTTGGTCCATTACCGCTAAACGTTGGCCTTCATTATCGAAAGCCTCAAGATTCTTCTCGTTTATCGCTTGTGGATTTGTATCTGTGATCTTCGCACTTATCTTCTTAGTCATTATGGTCCTCAACAGTGAAGATCTATCGACTTTATTCATCATCAAGATCTTAGTCACCTTTGGCTTCAGTGCTTTCAATATCGTCATGGTAAGCTACATGGATAAACGCACTGATCTCGGAGTGGATTACTTAGGTAAGATCCTAGGCTTGAAACAATTCATCGAAACGGCTGAAAAAGATCGTTTAGAGATGTTGGTCAGTCAAGATCCTGCTTATTTCTATAAGCTCTTACCTTATGCCTATGTCTTCAATGTAACGGATGTTTGGAGTAAGAAGTTTGAATCCATCGCTATAGAAGGACCTTCTTGGTATCACGGTGGAAACAATATGATGACTCCAATGTTCTTTATGAATCGCTTCAATCATACAATGAACACCATGAATCGTACGATGACCAGCGTTCCTCAGTCTAAAGGACGTGCTGGTGGTAGCTTCGGAGGAGGCGGTGGAGGCTTCTCAGGCGGAGGATTTGGTGGCGGTGGCGGAGGTCACTGGTAATCATAAATAAAGCCAGAATCAATTGATTCTGGCTTTTTAACGCTTATTTTTCATAACCTTAGCGATTTCTCGTTGGGCATCTTTTTCTTTATCAGATTCACGTTTATCATGAATATTCTTACCTTGAGCCAAAGCGATCTCAAGCTTACATCTTCCATCTTTTAGATAGAGGGTTAATGGGATAACAGTAAAGCCTTTTAATCTAACTTTCTTCTCTAGTTTAGTGATCTCATAATCATGAAGTAATAGTTTACGTTCACGAGTTTCCTCATGATTGAAACGATTGCCTTCTTCATAAGGCGCAATATACATCTCTTTGACCCAGGCTTCATGATTGACGAAAGAAACATAGGCATCTTTAAACTGAACAGAGCCTTTTCGTATCGATTTAATTTCAGTGCCCATTAAAACCATCCCTGCTTCATACTTCTCAAGGATCTCATATTCATGTAGGGCTTTTCGATTAAAGGCAACTTGTTTAACACTCATTTTAGAATCTCTTTCTTGATTCTACCACAACAAAATCAATTGTGGCTTTCTCTTTGTCTGCATCCATTACTTTTATCTTAACTTTTTGACCTATCGCATAAGATTTCGTAGAGGACCTTAATACAAGACGAGTCTCATCGAAAGTATAGTAATCATCTAGATTACGCACATGAACCAAGCCTTCTACACTGTTGGGTAAACGAACGAAGAATCCAAACTTCGTAACGGCAGCAATCAAACCATCAAAGACTTTTCCGATTTGATGGGTCATAAACTCAGCTTGTTTCATATCTTGGGTATCACGTTCTGCTTCTACAGCTCTTTGTTCACCCAAGGAACATTTTAATCCCTGCATTTCTACCCAAGATTCATCCTCTTTAAGATCATCTAATTTACGATCAAAAGCATACTTTCTAAGCATACGATGAACGATAAGATCAGGATATCTACGTATAGGAGAAGTAAAATGACAGTAGTTATCTAAAGCTAAGCCATAATGACCTAAAGGTCTAAAATCATATTTAGCTTTACTCATAGATCTAAGCAACATCTCGTTGATGACCCCATAAGCTTCTTTATCTTTAAATTGATCGATGATTTTTTGGATGACAGCAGGAGAATGTTCAGCCCCTTTGAGTTTGACCCCAAACGCTAACATGACTCTTTCAAATTCAACCAAGCGTCTTTTTTGAGGTGCATCGTGAACTCGATATAAGACAGGGATATCTAGGTATCGACAATGTTGAGCGACTGTCTCATTGGCTTTCACCATAAAGTCTTCAATCAACATCTCTGCTTCTCCTCGTGTACGAGGTTGTATATCAGTAACTTCGCCTTGATCGTTGACGGTAAACTTTGATTCTACCGTATCAAAATCAATGGCTCCTTTTGCTTCTCTATTCTTTCTAATCAAATGAGCTAAATCTCTCATCTTCATCAACATCTCTTTAATATTTCCCGGAAAATCAATATCTTCATTATTGAAGATCTGATTGACTTGAGTATAGGTACAACGTTTCTCAGAATGGATCACAGAAGGATGGATATCATAATCTGAGACATTCCCAGTAGCATCGATGGTCATCTTACAAGTCAAGGTCAAACGATCCTCGCCTTCCATCAATGAACATAATCCATTAGACAATTCAAAAGGCAACATCGGAACTACCCTATCTACCACATACACTGAGGTGGTTCGATTCTGGGCTTCTAGATCGATGGGACTATTCATCGTGAC
>Ga0247840_10009762_pt1 | contig 12249 bp, 11 predicted proteins | sample LaCruzMarch2015__FD_192404 | JGI IMG/M metagenome (GOLD analysis project Ga0247840, IMG submission 192404) | Freshwater microbial communities from meromictic Lake La Cruz, Castile-La Mancha, Spain - LaCruzMarch2015_17m | ecosystem: Environmental > Aquatic > Freshwater > Lake | place: Spain...
ATTATATTATATCATGGGCACAGAAAAACTTATGGACTTTATTAAATTATATGAACTATCATTTCAGTGCTTGTAAGGCACTCTAATGGTTAAAAATATCTTACAAAATATATTATACGAGGAGATAAAATTATGAATCCTAAAAATAAAGAAGATAAGTCTTCGTTACCTTATGATAATTATGTAAATGCGTTTGAAATTCCATCGAGCACCGAATGTACTGGGCTTATGCAAACTATACCAAAGACACAGGAGGAGGCGAGATCATACGCTGCGCTATATGATGTTCCTCATCCTGAAAAGAAGAAGGTTGACAGCTTAAAGAGGGATGATAAGTCCGAGGAACAGTCTTAACTGTTCCCTACATATTGCCATATATACCACCGATTAAATAAAGTGAACCACAAATGCAGATTACATCATTTTTATCTGTATTCTTAATTGCATAATTAACTGCGTCAATTTTATTTTCAAAGTGTGTTGTTTTGCTAACATGTTTTTTAGCAAGGGTTTCTAAATCAACGCAACTTAGCGCACGAGGGTTTTCTGGCTCGGTTGCAATAAATTTATCTGCAAGGGGGGCAATTTCTGCAACGCATTTTTCGTATTCTTTATCCTTTAACATACCCATTACAAGGGTGATTTTTTTATCTGAAAAATAAGTTTCAAGGGTATTTTTAAGCGCAAGCACTCCTGAAAAATTATGCGCACCGTCAATAATAATTAGTGGATTATGTGTGGGGGTGCTGATAACCTCAAAACGACCACCAAACTTAGTATTTTTAAGCCCATTTTTTATGGTAGTTTCGGGAATATTTAGGCAATTTGCGGCTGTTATGGCAGTAACTGCGTTATACACTTGGTGTGTACCAAGCAGGGATATTTCGTATTCTGTGCCTTTATAAATAAATTTAGTCAAGTTAATATCCTGTGAAATTATTGATATTTCATTTTTATCACCAAAAACAAGCGGCACATTTTTTTCGTTTGCAGTTTTTGTTATAACATCAATTGCACCTTGTGGATTGTTTGGGTATGCTATAACAGCATTGCTCCCACTTTTAATTATTCCGCATTTTTCAAAGGCAATTTGTTCGATTGTATCGCCCAAAAATTCTGTATGGTCAATGCTAATGCTTGTGATAACAGAGAGGAGTGGAGGGGGAATAACATTTGTAGAGTCAAACCTGCCACCAAGCCCAACCTCAAGCACAACATAATCACACCCCTGTGCTAAAAAGTGCAAAAGCCCAATTGCTGTTACGACCTCAAATTCTGTTGGTTGCAAGGTTTCATCAATAACACTTGCCACTTGTTCCGTGTGTGTAGCTAAATCATCATTAGGAATTTGTATATTGTTTACCTGTATTCGCTCGTTAAACTGGTGAATAAATGGGGATATATACATTCCTGTTTTATTACCATTTGCCATTAAAATATTAGCAATAAATGCAGAGGTAGAGCCTTTTCCGTTCGTCCCTGCAACGTGAATAAATTTTAGTTTTTTATGAGGTGAACCAAGCCTGCGGAGTAATTCCTCCGTAGCCTCAAGTCCAAGTTTAGAGCCAAGTTTTAACCTGTCGTGTATAAAATCTATCGCCTGTTCATAATTCATTATTTTAAACCGTCTAAGCCAATCTTAACTTTTTCAAGCATATCACGGTATTTCTCGCCCTTTTCTTTTTCCTGCGCAAGGACATTTGCAGGTGCTTTTGAAACAAAGCCCTCGTTTGAAAGCTTGCTTTCCACACGTTTTATCTCGCCTTCAAGTCGTTTTAGCTCTAACGTAAGCCTTGCAATTTCCTTTTCCTTATCTACCAAATCACCTTGTGGCATAAATATTTCTGCACGCTCTACTACAAGTGAAACAGCGTTTTCTGGTATTTGTGTGCGGTCATTTGTAACGACAACCTCGCTTGCGCCTGCAAGCTTTTTGAAAAATGCCTCGCCACTTTGGAATATCGCTTTATCGTCTGTAACAATAACGAGCATAGCCCTTTTTGATGGTGGAACATTCATTTCTGTGCGCAGGTTACGAATGCCCTTGATTGCATTTTTGATTATTTCAATTTGGCTAACTTCACTTGGGAAGTTCAATTTTTCGTCAAACTCACACCATTTTGAAACCATAATACTGCCCTTTTCTACTGGTAAGTAACCGTATATTTCCTCGGTTATGAACGGCATAAATGGGTGAAGTAGTTTTAGAACATTTGAAAGCACGAAAACAAGCACATTTTGTGGGTTTTTATCTGTGCCAAGGCGTGGCTTAACAAACTCAATATACCAATCACAAAGCTCGTCCCAAATAAAATCATACAGCTTTTGAACTGCTATTCCAAGCTCGAATTTATCTAAATCCTTTGTAACCTCTACAACCAAATCATTAAGCTTACTTATAATCCATTTATCTTCTAATTCTAATATTTCGGGTAATTTATCACTTGCATTATCGTCTAAATTCATTAAAACAAAGCGAGATGCGTTCCAAATTTTATTAGCAAAATTTCGGCTTGCCTCCACACGTTCGTTGTAAAAACGCATATCGTTGCCAGGTGAATTGCCTGTTGCAAGCGTAAAACGAAGTGCGTCTGCGCCGTATAAATCGATAATTTCAAGAGGGTCAATTCCGTTGCCGAGGGATTTGCTCATTTTTCTGCCTTGGCTATCACGAACTATTCCGTGAATAAATACTGTGCTAAATGGCGCTTGTTTCATATGCTCCATTCCGCTAAATATCATTCTGGCAACCCAGAAAAATATAATATCATAGCCAGTTACAAGCACGCTTGTTGGGAAGAAATATTCAAGGTCTGGCGTTTTTTCAGGCCAGCCAAGTGTTGCAAAAGGCCAAAGTGCTGATGAAAACCAAGTGTCTAAAACGTCATTATCCTGTCGAGCCTCGGCACCACATTTTGGGCAAGTGGTTATATCCTGCTTGCTTACGGTTGTTTCACTACAAGCTGTGCAGTAAAATGCAGGAATTCTATGCCCCCACCAAAGCTGACGAGAAACGCACCAATCGTGAACGTTTTCCATCCAATTTGTATAGGTTTTTGAAAACCTTTCTGGAACAAAGTTAATTGTTCCGTCTTTTACAACGTCAAGCGCCTCCTGTGCAAGTGGCTCCATCTTAACAAACCACTGCTTTGAGGTTATTGGCTCAACCGTTGTAGAACAACGGTAACATTGACCAACATTGTGGTTATGTTCATCTATTTTAACAAGCAAGCCTAATTCGTCTAAATCCTTTATTATTTCTTTTCGTGCATCATATCGTGTCATTCCACAATATTTGCCACCAAAATGGTTTATAGTTGCATCATCATTCATAACCTTAATTTGCTCTAAATTATGACGAAGACCAACCTCAAAATCGTTAGGGTCATGGGCAGGGGTAATTTTAACAGCACCTGTGCCGAAATCCTTATCAACATATTCATCTGCGATAACTGGAATTTCACGGTTAACAAGTGGAAGAATAAGCATTTTCCCAACGAGGTGAGTGTATCGTTCGTCCTGTGGGTTTACTGCAACTGCTGTATCACCAAGCAAGGTTTCTGGGCGAGTGGTCGCAATAACAACGAATTCGTCGCTATCTTTTACTGTATATTTAATGTGCCAAAAATGCCCTGCCGTTTCTGAATATTCAACCTCTGCATCAGAAAGCGCAGTAGTACAGCTTGGGCACCAATTAATTATGCGATTGCCTTGATAAATAAAGCCTTTTTCATACAAATTAACAAAAACCTCACGAACAGCCTTTGAATAGCCCTCGTCCATTGTAAAGCGTTCACGCTCCCAATCGCACGAGTTACCAAGCTTTTTAAGCTGATTTATAATTCTGCTTCCGTATTGGTGCTTCCATTCCCACACACGTTCTAAAAACTTTTCCCTGCCTAAATCGTATCTGGTTAAGCCCTCGTCGTTGCGAAGCATCTCTTCCACTTTAATTTGCGTGGCAATGCCAGCGTGGTCGGTGCCTGGAATCCACAGCGCCTCCTCGCCCTTCATACGGTGGTAGCGAATTAAAACGTCCTGCAAGGTTTCATCAAGAGCGTGCCCCATATGAAGCTGTCCTGTAACATTTGGCGGTGGAATTACAATAGTGAATGGCTTTTTATCAGGGTTTGGCGTTGCGTGAAAATAACCGCCATCTAACCATGACTGATAAATTCTATCCTCAACTTGTTTTGGATCATATTTTGTTTCTATATTGTTATTATTATTCATTTTTTTATCTCTCCTAACATTGGTAATAATTATATCTTATAATGTAGGCTTTCGTCAATATATTTACACACCGAATGTTAATTGTTCGTAAAAAACCTTTGGTTTATCCTTGTATTGTCCCCAAGCAAAGAAATATGTTATCGCTTGGAATAATATTATATAGCAAAGCATTACAAGGGTTGAGTTTAACAAAATATTTCCGTACATACCAAACATAGCCTCTTTCATGCCCCGCACAGAATATGTCATTGGCAAAAATTTGTTTAATATTCTGAAAAATAATGGAGAAGTTTCAACAGGGTACAGCCCCCCCACACGAGGTAAGTTGAAGCATTAGCATAATTATTGCAGCAAATTCACCAATTTGGGGATATTCCATAAACATCATCATCAGTCCCCTTACTATGCACATAAATGCAAGGGCGGAAAGTATTGTGTACATATAAAAAAGTGGAGGGTTTACTATGGTCATTTTCAAGACATATTGCGTTACAAGGCAGGAAATGAGCGCTTGGAAAATTGATATTATATCCATAACAAATAGCTTTGAAATTAGGCTAACCTTTTCTACGTTCTTAGCTTTCAGTATGAAAAATATTGCAATTGAGCCAACCCATAATGATAGTGAAATAAAATATGGTGCAAGCCCTTGTGCGTAGAATGAAATTTCATACATATGTTTATTTTCAAGCGAGATTGGCTCTGCAAAGGTTTCTGCACGCCCGTCGCTTCCGTTTAATAATTTGCCAGCAAATTTATCGAATTTTTCAACACCGTCTGCAACAGTATTCGTTGCATTTGCAAGCCCTAAAACACCTGTTGCTATGCCACTTGCGCTGTCACTCATTACGTTACTTGCTGTGGAGATGGCACTAAAACTGCTCTTGAAAACATTTCCATTTTTATTAACAAAGTTATAGGCAGTATCCACCGTTTCGGTTATATTATCGTCTAACGAGCTAAGACTTTTTTCAGCCTTTGCAAGTGATGTGTCTAAATTGTCAATATCACTATTAAAGTCTGTCAAATCTAAGCTTGAAAGGCTATCTTTTAGCACATCTGAAATATTTTTATTAATTACGTTAATAGAGCCTTTAAGGCTACTGTCAATATCGTATGTCAAATCGCTTGATGCATTGTTAACATTTGGCTTTGTTTCAATTAGGGCGTTGTAAACAGCCTTTTGTATTGAAGACGTGTTGCTTGATAGCTGTGTCTTTATGCTTTTTGATATATTTGCAAGTGGCGTTAAAACTATTGCATATACGGTTGGGGCTGCTTTGCTGATGTCGTTATTTATTGATGTGAATTTATCATCAACTGCTGAAACCATACTGCTTGTTATACCAGTTGCTATGGAGCTTGAAAGGCTGTCTACATCATCATTTGTAAGGCGTACTGTTGGGGTATCAATAATAGAGCTATTTATTACCCCACGAACTTTATCAGTTACATTATTAGTAAATTCCTTTGGATTGGCTTTTATATCATTAACGTCAGATTTTATTTGTGCAATCCTATTTCGCCTATCGTCTATATCTTTCCTTGTGTTTTCACTATCAGTTTTCCACTGCGTGGATTTATCCTTAACCCTTCCAACATCAGCTTTTACATCATCAATTGCGCCGATATAGGATTCATTAGTTTCGCTTAAATTATTTCTTAGTATATCCACGCTCTCTGAAAGCTTTTTTGCGCCTATATACATATCATTTGTACCATTTGCAAGGGCATTCATTCCGTTATTATTATCGCTTAATTCGTTGTAATCTTTTAAAAGTGTATCTAATTTTTGGGCAACAGTTTCATATAGCTTGCCCTTAATTTCATCTTTAATTTTCTTCATTGCACTTTCGGAAATCATACTCATTATATAATTATTTTTCTCATTTACGGTATATTCAAGGATAGCTTTTTTTGCATTACCCTCTGCAACCGATACTAAGCACTGGGAAAAATCCTTTGGTATATGTATTAACATATAATATTTACCTGTGTATGTTCCATTTACTGCATCATCATAGCTGTTAATAAATTTCCATTGCAAGGATGCATTACTGCCAAGCTCTTTTACTAAATCCTCCCCAACATTTACATTATTATTAAATATTGTTGCGCCAGAATCCTCGTTTACAACCGCAACAGGAATATTGTTTAGGTTGTTGTATGGGTCCCACATTGCCGCAAGGTAAATCATACTATACGATAGCGGAAGAATCATTACGCCAACAATACATAGCTTTTTAAATGGAGTATTTGCAATTTTTAAAATATCCTTGAAAAACTTTTTTACTTTTACCATTTCGCTCACCTCTTATTGATGAATATTTTTATATTTCTCGAATAATTCATAAACCTTTTTAATTTCCTCGCAAACATAAGAATATTGTATAGAATAAAACATTTCTTTGCCCCTTTTTTCTGCCGACACAATATTAGCACGCCTTAAAATTTGCAGGTGGTGGGATATAGTTGGCCTATGCAAATTGAATTTATTAGCTATATCGCCTGCCCTCATTTCCTTAACCTTAACAAGCTCTATAAGCATTTGCTGGCGAATTTCATCACTTAGTGCTGTTAAAACATCTGAATTAAAAATAATTACTTTCTTATCGTTTGGCATATTATATCACCCTTCTATTATATGTTGATATGTTTAATCTTATCTACATATTATATTACAAAATGATTATTATTGCAATACAATTTAAACTGTTATATAATATAAGAAGATTAGTTTAGGAGTGTGGTATAATGCAATCAGAATTTTTTAGGACACAATTGTTAAAAGAACTTGAAACTAATATTCACGTAATACAATCAAACGATAAGAAAGATTGGGCTGTGAAAGGGTTTGTTGATATATATAAGAATGTGTATACAATATCAGTTGATACAAAGGTGATTTCAAAAATTTTAGAATTAATGCTTTTCCCAACAATTGCAAGCTTTGCAAATAAACACAACCTAAAAATGGTACTTGCAAAACATCAAAATTATTACCCAGATATTTCGTTTGTAGACGAATCAGATGGAACTATGTATGCTATGGATATTAAATCGACATATAAAATAAAAGGTGATAAAGTAAATGGCTTTACTCTTGGTGCATTTACGGGCTATTTTAGAAATAGAGATAGTTTGAAAAATATAACATTCCCTTATAGCAAGTATAATAAGCATTATGTTTTAGGTATAGTATATACCAAACAGGATGATGTGATAGATGAAAGAAAAGTCTATAATTTGGAGGACTTAGACGAAATTCTGAGCGTTGTTGGTGATTTTCAATTTATTCTCCAAGAAAAATACAAATTAGCTCATTCACGGACTGGAAGTGGCAATACTAAGAATATTGGTTCTATAACTGATATTAATAAGCTTATAAATGGAGAAGGTTCCTTTTCTAAATTGGGAGTCGAAATATTTGATGACTATTGGATGTATTACCAAACTAAAGATATGGCTCAAGATGGGATAGTTCCATACTCGAATTTAAAAGATTATGCAGTTTATAAAAATAAAGCACCAGACATCAATATAGTAAACAGTATTGAAGAAGAGGAACCAGTTGATGATTATTAATAATTGAATGAGGAAGTGAAAACATGGGTGTTTCTCAACTAAAACAGGTTATGGGTCAAATAACTTTAGAAAATTATATTGCTGAAAATAAATTACCAGAAGCTTGTACACATAAATCTATGGAGTATTACAACGGAAGTCATTCTTTCCCATCTACTAGGTTTCAAGGCTCGAAAAATAAAATTACTGATTGGATTTGGGATTGTATCAAAGAACTCCCTTTTAATACTGCATTAGATGCTTTCGGTGGCACAGGAAGTGTAGCATATATGTTAAAGAATAAGGGCGGAAAAGAAGTCACATATAATGATATATTAAAGTTTAATCATATTATTGGAAAGGCTTTAATCGAAAATAGTTATGTTAAACTCAGCGAAAACGATTTAGAATTTATTTTAACAAAGCACAAAGATAGAACATATCCTACGTTTATTGAGGACAGTTTTCATGATGTTTTTTACCTTGATGAAGAAAATGTTTGGCTTGACACGGTTATTACTAATATAAATAGTATTGAAAATGAGTATAAAAAGGCTATTGCGTGGTTTGCTTTATTCCAAGCTTGTATTATAAAAAGACCTTATAACTTATTCCATAGGGCAAATCTTTACGTTAGGACGAGCAATGTTGAGAGAAGTTTTGGCAATAAGACCACTTGGGATACGCCCTTTGAACAACATTTTAAAAAATTTGTTTTGGAGGCTAATAACGCTATATTTTGTAATCAGAAAGAATGTTATTCAACTAATTATGATTGTTTAGAAATGCCTAAAAAGAAATTTGATTTGGTATATATAGACACCCCATATATCAGTGATAATGGTGTAGGGACAGATTACACGGATTTTTATCATTTTTTAGAAGGCATGGTTGATTATGATAATTGGGGGCAAAAAATTTTAAGAGACTATAAGCATTTGCCAATTAAGGGTAAAGGTGAAAATATATGGACTAAGAAGAAAATAATTTATGATGCGTTTGATAAATTATTTGAAAAGTTTAATGATTCAATACTTGTTGTTTCTTACAGGATTGATGGCATTCCAAGTCAGGAAGAAATTTTAGCGCTGTTAAGAAAGTACAAAAGTAAAGTTTATGAAATTAATAGTAAAGAATATAAATATGCACTTTCGAACAGTAGGACTGCAGAGGTTTTATTTATTGCAGAATAGTATTAATTAAAAGGTGGTAATAATACAATGGACAATCATAATAGATTTACAGTTAGTTTGATGGATATAATAGATAGGTTTAAATTAGAGAAAGTGTATATGTGCGAGAATGCTGAGGCTGTTTTGGTGGAAAACCCTGATATTAACCGCCCAGGGCTTCAAATTGCAGGTTTTTTTGATTATTTTGACACAGACCGTATACAAATACTTGGCAGGGTTGAGCATACATATTTAGCCCGAATGGAAGGGAATACTCGTGAGGAAAAGCTTCGTGCGTTGTTTGCTAAAAAAGTTCCTGCTATTGTAATAACAAGGGAATTAGAAGTTTTCCCAGAGATGTATTCCTTAGCAAAGGAGTTTGGAGTAACCCTGCTTAGGACAAATTATTCAACATCTTCATTTATGAGCGCACTTATTGCATACCTTAATACCGTGCTTGCACCAAGAATAACAAGGCATGGTGTGCTTGTTGAGGTTTACGGTGAGGGAATACTCATTTTGGGCGAAAGTGGAGTCGGCAAAAGCGAAACAGCGGTAGAGCTTGTTAAACGTGGGCATCGCTTGGTTGCTGATGATGCGGTTGAGATTAAAAAGGTTTCAGCAATAGCACTTATTGGCTCGGCTCCAGAGATTATTCGACATTTTATAGAAATTCGTGGTATTGGAATTATAGATGTAAAAAAAATATTTGGTATTGGTGCTGTAAAGGATAGCGAAAAAATTGACCTTGTAATTAACTTGGAGTCTTGGGAGGACGGCAAGCATTATGACCGTTTGGGGCTTGTTGATGAGTATTCTGAGATATTAGGGATAGAGGTTCCAGCACTTATAGTTCCTGTAAAGCCAGGGCGTAACCTTGCTATAATTGTGGAAATTGCAGCAATGAACAACCGCCAAAAGCGTATGGGATATAATGCGGCGGAGGAGCTTAACAAAAGGCTTATGGCACAAATGGACAAAAGTACAAAAGGGGAATAAAAAACATTATGAAAATATTAGCAGATATTCATTGCCACACAAATGTTAGCACTCATGCGTATAGTACTATAAAAGAAATGGCAGAATGTGCGGCAGAGCGTGGGCTTGAAGCAATGGCAATGACAAACCATGCACCAGCACTTCCAGATAGTGCACATTTATTTCATTTTCAAGGGATACATTCAATACCACGAAAAATATGTGGGGTAATAATACTTCGTGGGGTAGAATGCTCGCTTACAGATAAAAATGGTGGGCTGGATTTACCAGAGCGTGAGCTTGAACACCTTGAAATTGTTATAGCATCAATTCATTCACCAGTTTATTTGCCAAAGAGTAAAAAAGAGCAAACTAATGCGTGGCTTAATGTTATAGAAAATCCATTAGTTGATATATTAGGGCATTTAGGCAGGGAAAGAACGGGGCTTGATGCAGAGGAAATAGTTAAAAAGGCAAAAGCATATAATAAGCTTATAGAGATAAATGCCCATACTGTCAATTATGGTAGCAAGGCAGATAGTAATTGTAGGGAGATAATAAAGGCGTGCAAAAAATATGATATGCCAATTGTGGTAAATAGCGATGCGCATATTTGTTATAATGTTGGCGCTGTCGACCATGCTCTAAGCATACTTGCAGAGGTAGATTATGACGAGGAATTAGTAATGAACACCTCACTTGATAAATTATTGGATTTCTTAAGTGTTAGAAAGAATATTATATTATAATTCGGAGGTAAAATAAATTGGATAATGTAGCTGTTAAACAGCTGTTGACACAGGTTTTGAATGATGGTCAAATCCTGCAAAACGAACCAATGAAAAACCATACCTTATTTAAAATAGGTGGCAATGCAGATTTCATTGTTCAGCCAAATAGTGTAGAGCAAATTTCAAGTCTTATTAAATTATTAAAGGATATACCATATTTGGTAATTGGAAACGGTTCTAACCTATTAGTTTGTGATGAGGGTGTGCGCAAAGTTATAATAAAAATATCGAATCTACTTAGCAAAATTGAAGTAAATGGAGATATAATCTATGCCGAAAGTGGCGCTTTTCTTAGTAAAATAGCAAATGTTGCATATAATGAGGGGCTCTCTGGGTTTGAATGGGCAGCAGGAATTCCAGGAACACTTGGTGGCGCAGTTATGATGAACGCAGGTGCGTATGGTGGCGAAATGAAGGACGTTGTTATTTCCACCACATATATTGACGAAAATGGAGATATGCAAAAAACGAGCGACCATAAATTTGGCTATCGCACAAGTATTTTTGAAGAGAAAAAGTGCATAATTTTGGGTAGTGAAATTAGCCTACAACCAAAAAATAAAGATGAAATAAAAGCATATATGAACGAGCTTTCTGAAAAAAGGCATAGCAAGCAACCTTTAGAATACCCAAGCGCAGGCAGTACCTTTAAAAGGCCTGACAGTTTGTATGCAGGGAAGCTAATTGAGGATGCAGGGCTTAGAGGTTATAGCATAGGTGGTGCAAAGGTTTCTGAAAAACATTGTGGGTTTATTATCAATAGTGGCAATGCAACCTTTGATGATGTTATGAATTTAATTGAGTATGTTCAAGGCAAGGTTTATGAACAATTTGGTGTAAAATTAGAAACGGAAGTAAAAATTTTGAGGTGATGAAGCATGAGATTTGTAATTATTACAGGGCTATCTGGGGCAGGGAAAAGCCAAGCTGTTCGCAGTATGGAGGATATGGGGTATTATTGTATTGACAATATGCCACCAGCCCTAATACCAAAATTTGCCGAGCTATGCTTTGGTTCACAGGGCAAGCTTAGTAAGGTTGCGCTTGTTAGTGATATTCGTGGGGGTGAGATGTTTAACCAGCTTTTTGAGGGCTTAGACGAGCTTCAAAGAAGTGGTTATAACTACGAAATATTATTTTTAGATGCAAGCAATGAAACATTAATCAAACGCTATAAGGAAAGCAGACGTAAGCACCCACTTTCAACTGATGACCGCTTGCCAGAGGCTATTGCCCGTGAGAGAGAAATGCTTGCAGAGGTTAGGAAAAAAGCAAACCACATAATAGACACTACAAATAAAACCCAAAAACATTTAAAAGCAGAGCTTGATGAAATTTATAATGAGCGAGAACAAGACCAAAGCATAGTTATAAATGTTTTATCTTTTGGTTTTAAATATGGTATTCCGCTCGATTCGGACTTAGTTTTTGACGTTCGTTTTTTGCCAAACCCATATTATATTGAGGATTTAAAGCGAAAAAATGGGCTTGATGAAAGTGTGTCAGGCTAT
>Ga0247840_10009769_pt1 | contig 12243 bp, 13 predicted proteins | sample LaCruzMarch2015__FD_192404 | JGI IMG/M metagenome (GOLD analysis project Ga0247840, IMG submission 192404) | Freshwater microbial communities from meromictic Lake La Cruz, Castile-La Mancha, Spain - LaCruzMarch2015_17m | ecosystem: Environmental > Aquatic > Freshwater > Lake | place: Spain...
TCCCCGCGTGCGCGTGATCATCACCCCCGGTGACGACATCATGCGTCGCTTCGGAAACCAGATCGGTGCACTCGGCGATACCAAGGCCCACGTGGCCTTGGCTCGAGCAGTCAACCGCGTGACCACCGCGGTCCATGGTCGCGTCATCAAGGCGATCAGGCAGCAGTCGGACATCCCCCTCGCCATCGTCCGCGCGTCCGTGGGTAGGCGTCTGGTCAAGCCTGGTGGCGGCGGCGCGCTCGAAGGCGAGGTGTGGGCGAAGGGCAAGCCCCTGTCCCTCAAGGTCTTCAGAGCCCGGCAACTCAACTTCGGTGTCAAGGCCAAGTGGGGAGGCGAGTGGCATCGCTACCAGGGGGCCTTCATGGGCCCGCGTCCCGGTGTCATCGCTGGCCGCCTCAACGGTCATGTGTTCGTCCGCACATCGGCCAAGCGTCTACCCATCGAGCAGCTGTTCGGTCCTGCTGTGCCTGAGGAGCTAGTGCGAAACGAAAGCGCGCGTGTGTTCGAGGAGACGGTGTTCACCATGCTGCCAGAGCGTGTGCGCCACGAGCTCCAGCGCCTGCTGCCGTCGTGACCAAGGAGGCAGGGCGCACACGCGCCCCTGCCCTCCCAACCGAGGCCGGGCGCCCCTCCCCCCTCCCCCTTTAGGGACCGTAAAGCGCCTCCCTAACCTGCGCGACTTCTCTCTGTTTTCCGGAATAGAAAATCGCCGTTTTGATTGGGGGAAATCTGCCCCCGGATACCCCGCCACACCGGAGCCGAAATTGAAAAAGCAGACCATCGCGGTCGAGCTCAGGGCCGCCGCCGACCTGAAGCCGAGCCGCACCAACAGCCGCGTCCATTCGGACGAGCAGATCGAGCAGATCGTCGCCTCGATCAACACCTTCGGGTGGACCAAGCCGGTGCTCGCCGATGGCGACGAGATCGTCGCCGGGCATGGCGCCACCCGAGCGGCCCTCCGGGTCTACGGCGGCGGCACGATCAGGATGGCCGGATCCGGCACCGTGCTCCCGGCCGGGATGGTCCCCGTGCTCGATTGCATCGGGTGGACCGAGGAGCAGCGCCGAGCCTACGTGATCGCCGACAACCGGATCGCCGAGAACTCGACGTGGGACGAGAGCCTGCTCAAAGCCGAGTTGCTGTTCCTGGAGGACGAGGGCTTCGACCTCGGGCTCACCGGGTTCGACGGCGACGCCCTTGAGGCCGCGCTGGGCAAGGCCGTCGAGGACGAGATCGAGGACGCGCCCGAGAGCTCCTACAAGGAGCAGTATGGGGTGATCGTCTTGTGCGAGGACAGCGGCGCCCAGCAGCGCGCCTATGACAAGCTCGCCGGGCTGGGCTACTCGGTCAAAGTGGTGGTGACCTGATGAAGATCACGGTTGCAAACCGCTGCTCCGACTTCGGCAGCTACCGGGCCGCCCGCGTCAAGTCGCTGTTCAACGCCGAGACCGGCGCCAACTTCGACCTCGAGGCCGAGCTCCCCATCGACGACGGGGACTGGCAGATCGGGGTGGTGGTCGGGCCCTCGGGCTCCGGCAAGACTTCCATCGGCCGCGAAGTCTTCGGCGGCGCCGAGGCGTTATGGACGCCCGAGTGGCCGCACGATCAGCCGCTGATCGACGGGATCGGGGCCGGGGCCGACTTCAACGACGTGACGGCGGCCCTCGGGTCGGTCGGGCTGGGCACCGTCCCCACCTGGCTGCGGCCCTACTCGGTGCTGTCGAACGGCGAGAAGTTCCGGGCGGACCTCGCCCGGCTGATCGTCGAGGGGCCCGAGCGGGCAGTGGTCGACGAGTTTACCTCGGTGGTGGACCGGCAGATCGCCAAGTTCGGCGCACTCGCTTTCGGCAAAGCATGGCGCCGGACCAAGGGTCGGCAAGTCGTCCTCCTGACACCGCACTACGACGTGATCGAGTGGCTGGAGCCTGATTGGGTGTTCGACACAGCGAAGAAAAGCTTCGCGAGGGGGCGTCCTAGACGACCTTCTTTCGATCTCGAAATCTGGTCGGTCGACGGCAGTTACTGGCCGCTGTTTGAGCCGCATCACTATCTGAAGCTCCCCCGGATGGTGGGGTGCAAATACTTCGTCGGCACCGTCGATGGCGAGCTCGCCGTCCACATGGGCGTCTCGTCCATGAACAAGGGCAAGAGCGTCGAGGCCCGAGGCTGTCGGCTGGTGGTGATGCCCGAGTGGCAGGGGGCCGGTGTCGGCCTCCGGTTCCTCAACGCCGTCTGCGAAATGCAGGAGCGGGGCGACCCGGACGCCCGCCTCGGCGGCCGCCGGACCACTACCCTGTTCCACACCAGCCACCCCCAGCTGTGCGCCGCCCTGCGACGCGACAAGCGGTGGCGGCAGATCACCGCCAACCTCTACGGCGGCAGCAAGGCCAAGAGCGCCTCCTCGATCTCGCGGTCGCAGGCCAAGTCCGGCCGCGGCATCGTCCCCGGGGTGGGCTCCGGCTACGGGGGCCACTTCCGGGCCGTCCAGGGCTTTCGGTTTTACGGCCAGAAGGGGATCGAGGCGGCGACCGCCGGGGGAGAGAAGTGAGGCTTTACGTCGCCGGGCAGAAGGCGTTCGGCGCCGCGGTCTACGACATGGTGCGGAAGCGCGGCCATGAGATCGTCGGGGTGTCGTCGCCCGCCATGAACGGCCAGGGCGAAGTCTCCGACCGGCTCCGCACCGCCGCCGAGCGCGACGACGTCCGCTGGCTCGAAGCAGGGCGCCTCAACGTGGACACCATGCCGGAGGGGGTGGACCTGATCGTCGCGGCCCACAGCCACGACTTCATCGGGCGCAAGACGCGGAACAAGACCGCCCTCGGCGCCATCGGCTACCACCCCTCGCTGCTCCCCCGGCACAAGGGGCGCGACGCGATCCGGTGGACGATCCACATGGGCGACCCGGTGACGGGCGGCTCGGTCTACTGGCTGTCGGAGAACATGGACGGGGGCGACATCGCCGCGGCCCGCCACGTGTTCGTCGAGCCGGGGGAAACCCCGGAGGAGCTATGGCGCCACAAGCTGATGCCGCTGGGTATCGAGCTCATCGGCTTGGTGCTGGATGACCTGTCGGTGGGCCGGATCGTCCGGCGCCCGCAGAACCCCGCCTATGCGACGTGGGAGCCCTCATGGGATCGCCCGCCAGCGTTCCGCCCCGACCTTGATATGATCGGAGCACTGCCAATGGGCTACTCGGTGGTGCGGGAGGACCTACAGTGAGCGCGGGGAGGCCACGCCCACCCCCCACGCCCTCTTATTAAATGCGGCGCCGAGACCGCCATCCCGGCGCCGCCCACACGAGCCCCTCGTGTACTTGGTCAGTCAGAAGTGCGCAAAGAGATGGCGACATCCTGCAATGCCGGCGCTTCTACACTGTCTGAAGCCTCTATCATGAGGCGGTATGCTTCGTGTGCGACGTCCTTCTTTTTCGCCTTGGGGTGCCTGTCGAGCACTGCCTTCAACAATGCCTTCGGCGACTTGTGAATGCGTGCGAGTTGCGCCAGCGAGGCGCGAAGCTCGTCTCTGTCCATCGGTCTACTCCACTAACTCAAGGGCGGATCGATCGCCCTCCGCGCTCAAGGTAGTTGATCAAGGCCCGGTCGCCCTTACTCGGCTTGGTCTTTTGGTGCAGCATGGCTAGCCAGGCGTTGGCGTCATCGTCGCTCAGGGCGTCCGGGCGCCGATAGCGACCAAACAAAGATTTGGTCAGAACAGAGCGAGGCGTAGGCTTGGACTGAAGCATGGTCGCCCCTCCGATTGGCATAGCGTAAACGAAGGATGCGGCCATTTCCACCGGGCAAATGTACCCCCACGCCCCAAGCTCGGGCGTGGGGTAGGCTTCCGCGTTCGCCAATGGGTTATTCTACCTCAGCCTCAGCGGGGGCGGCCCGCCACGTGGTGTCGCCGTTCTCGCGGACCCGGCTCAGTTCGAGCCCGGCCTTCTTGGCCGCGTTGAAGAAGCCGCCGAGCTTCGTCCAGCCGGTGAGCTCCTTCATCGCGGTGTTGGTGACGCCCTCTGGCGTCTGCGCCAGACGGAGCAACATGGCGGTCTTGCTCTCGGCCTTGGGCCCCTTCGCCGCGGCCGCCTCGGGCTCGCCCTTCACCGCGGCGATCTTCTTCGAGCGGCCGCCAAACGCCGCGGCCTCTTCGGCCCCTAGGCGGCGGGCGGTCCACACCGGGCCGTCGTCGGTCTGCTTCCAGCGGCCGACCTCGCCCTCGCTGGTTTCTTCGCCGGGCTGCAGGTGGAGTTCTTCGTCGCTCAGCGGCTCCGAGCCGTGGCCGCCGACGCGGGTGTCGATCTTCTGATTGGCCTCACAGGGCAAGGGCTCCAGCATCGCGGCGAGGTTTTCGCAGTCGAAGGCTTCGGCGTCCGTCTCGGGCTCGGCCTCGGTGAGCGAGTCGTCGGCCAGTGCTTCGGGGATAGAGGCGGGGCCGCCCTTGTTGCGCTCCACCAGAACGTGGTGGGCGGTGTCGAAGCCGTACTCGTCGCCCAGCAGGGTGGCGGCGTCGGCCATGCCGACCTCCTCTGCGGTCTTGAGGTAGCGGGCGACCGCCGCTTCCTTCGAGGCCGCACGCTTGTAGCCGCCGCCGGTCATCACCGCGGTGAGCTTCGAGACTTCAAGAGAGGTGAGGTTGGTGATGATCATCGGTCTAAATCCTTAGTCTGTCCGACTTCCTAATGCAGTCGTTGGACATTTTCCTACTCGCTGCTTTTTGACCGAGCCAGCAGAAAAACGAGCAAAAACAATTGTCTGATAAAACGGCTGCGGCACCGTCGGACAAGCCACTGACCGCGGGCGACCTGATCCCGTTGGAGACCGCGGCCCGTCTGCTGATGATCAGCGCCGAGCGCGTGCGCCAACTGATCAAGGACGGCTACATCCCCCGCCCGGCGCCCGGCCGCACCACCCTGGTGGGCGCCGTACAGGGCTACATCCGCTTTCGGGATGACGCCGACCGGCGGGCTACCAAGTCCGCCTCGGCGAACCGGGTGACCGACGCCCGTGCGTCCGAGATCGAGCTCCGCCTCGCCGAACGCCGCCGCGAGGTGATCCCCCGCGAGGAGGCCGAGGCGGCCAACGCATTTGTGGTCGGGCTCGTCAACGAGGAGCTCAACGGACTCCCCGCGCGGCTCACGCGCGACGTCCCGACCCGCCGAAAGTACGAGGCCGAAGTCGATGGCTCGAAAGCGCGCATTGCCAAAGCTCTCACCGATGCCGCCGAGCATCTTGAGACAAGCAAGCCTCTTCCTCACTCCGACACCTCGGACGACACCTGACGAGTGGGGCCGCCAGCGGACCTACAAGTCCAGCAGCGGCGTCCCAGGCCCCCGCGACCCCGGCCTGACCGGCTACATGATCCCGCTGGGCCGCAAGGCCCACGAGGGCACCTATCGCCGGGTCGTCGGCATCACCGCCGCGCAGAGCGGCAAGACCGACACCATCCTCGACTGCATCGGGGCGCGGCTCGATCAGCGCCCGGCGCCGATCCTGTACGCGGGCCCGTCCAAGGAGTTCGTGTCCGACCAGTTCGAGCCCCGGCTGATGGAGCTTCTCGATCAGGTGCCGACCCTGTCGGCAAAGACGATCCGCGGGCGCCGGATGAAGAAAACCCTCAAGACCATCGCGGGCGTCCGCGTGCGCCTCGGATCGGCGGCGAGCTCGACGTCGCTCAAGTCTGACCCCTTCGCCTTCGGCATCGTAGACGAGTACGACGAAATGGTCGCCAACATCAAAGGCCAGGGCGACCCGCTGGGTCTGGTCGAGGCCCGCGGCACCACCTACGCCGACTTCGTGACGCTGATCGTCTCGACCCCCTCGCAGGGGATCGCCGAGACCGAGATCGACCCGGTGTCCGGGCTCGAGTTTTGGAAGATCGCCGACAAGGAGCAGGTGCTCTCGCCTATCTGGCGCCTGTGGCAGCAGGGCACCCGCCACCACTTCGCGTGGCCCTGCCCGCATTGCGGCGAGTTCTTCGTCCCGATGTTCAAGCACCTGAAGTGGGCCAAGGGGGCAACCCCGGCCATCGCCCGCAAGACCGGCCACCTGGTGTGCCCGTCCAACGGGTGCGTGATCGAGGACGACGCCGATGGCGTGACGAAGCGCCGGATGATCGACGGCGGCGTGCAGATCGCACCCGGCCAGACCATCGAGGACGCCTTCGCCGAGCGCAACGTGCCGGACAACGCCGTCTGGTCGAAGTGGACCTCGGGCCTGTGCACCCCGTTCGTCTCGTGGGGCGAGCGGGCCGAGCAATACCTGACCGCCTTCCTCTCGGGGGAGGAGGACAAAATCCAGACGGCGATGAACGCCAACTTCGGCGAGCTCTACACGGCGGGCACCTCCGCCGGGCTTCCCGAGTGGAAGGCGGTGCTGAACCACCGGATCGGCTACCCGCGCGAAATGGTGCCTCCGGGCGTCCTGCGCGTCGTGGCCGGGGTGGACGTCCAGAAGCGGTCGCTGATCTACGTGGTGCGCGGCTTCGGCTCGCGCGGCACGTCATGGCTCCTCGACCACGGCTACCTCCTCGGCAACACCGGGGAGCAGGCGGTGTGGGACGACCTTTCCCTGAAGATGACCAGCCCCATCGGGGGGATGATCATCGAGCGGGCGTTCGTCGACAGCGGCTTCCGCCCTGACAAGGGCGACGGCGGCGACGAGCACATGGTCTACTCGTGGGTGAAGCGCCATGAGTGGATGGCGTTCGCCACCAAGGGCCGCGATACCATCGCGGGCAAGCCCTACACGGTGAGCACCATCGAGGTGAACCGGGACGGCTCGAAGCTGCCCTACAGCCTCCCGCTGGTGCTGCTGAACACCGACTTCTTCAAGAGCCTCGTGCACTCCCGGCTCGGCACCCCCGCGGGCCAGCCGGGCGAGTTCTTCCTGCACAACGACGCCGACGAGGACTACGCCCGGCAGGTCGTGTCCGAGGCGCGGGTGATCGGCGACAAGCTGAAGCCCGAGTGGGTCAAGCGGCAGAAGGCCAACCACTTCCTCGACTGCGAGGCGATGGCCGCCGCCGCTGCCTACTCCCTCAACGTCCAGGCGATCCCCGAGGGGATCGAGCGGACGTGGAACCTGCCCAACGAGGTCGCCCCGGAAGAACCGGCGGCGGCCGCACCGGAGCCCGCCGTGGCAGGCGAGCCGCCGGCCCTGTCAATCCGCGACCGCTTCCGAACCATGGGAGCTCGCGCCCGGAGGTAATCCATGGAACGCGTCCCCAACTCGGGCCGCGGCCGGAGCGTCATGGCGTCCATCGCCAACGTCCTGGGCCTCGGCACCGCCCCAGCCCCCGTTGCCACCAGCACCGACCGCCCGCGGGCCCGGGCTGGCTATATGCGCGACGGCCGGGGCATGGTGTTCTCGCGGTGGATACCCGCCCTCCGGTCGTCGCAGGACGACGTGGCGAACGCCTGGGACCACGCCACCGCGCGCACGGTCGAGCTCGCGCAGAATAGCGGCTGGATCAGCGGGATGCTCGATCAGGCGACCGCCAACACGGTCGGCCTCGGGCTCCGGCTCCGCGCCACCCCCGAGAACGACCTGTTCGGTATGGACGAGGCCGCCGCGCAGAAGTGGCGCAAGCAGGTCGAGGCCCGGTGGAGCCTGTGGGCGGGGAGCCCGTTGGAGTGCGACATCGAGGGCACCCGCACCATCGCGCAGATGCAGGAAGCGGCCTTCAAGTCGTGGATCGCCACCGGGGAAATTCTCGCCGAGATCGTCTGGCGCACGCGCCCGCAGAGCTCGAGCAAGACCAAGGTCCGGCTCATGTCGCCGACCCGGCTGGTCAACCTCACCGACGAGACGACCCGGCTCTACTCGGGCGTTCGGACCAACGCAGACGGCCTGCCGATCAGCTACGTGGCCAAGGCCCGCGACGCCTTCCTCGGCGACGTCGAATATGAGGTCGCCGCCCGCGACGGCTACGGCCGCCCCAAGGTGATCCATGTGTTCGCCGGATCGCCCGGCCAGCGCCGGGGGATCACGATCCTCGTGCCCGTGCTGAAGGTCGCAAAGCAGTTCGACCAGCTGTCCGATGCGACGCTGCTGGCGTCGATCATCCAGACGGTGTTTGCCGCCTCGATCACGTCGGAACAGCCGACCGAGGAGGCGCTCCGGTCGCTGCTGAACCCGCAGGAGCAGGCCAAGCTCCTCGCGGCAGGCGGGTCGTCCTTCGACGCATGGTTCGAGGCGCAGGCGGGGTGGTCCGAGGGCCATCCCATCGACGTCGGCTACGCTGGCCGCGTGGCGCATATGTTCCCCGGCGAGGAGCTCAAGTTCCACAGCCCGGAAATGCCCGCCTCGTCCTACAAGGACTTCTCGCTCCACCTCCTGCGGGAAATGGCGCGGTGCCTGGGCATGACCTACGAGAGCGCGACCGGGGACTATTCCGGGGCGACCTACTCGTCCGTCCGGATGGCGGTCAACGAGATCTTCGCGATCACGCGCGCCCGCCGGAAGTTCATCATCGCCCCCTTCTGCCAGCCCATCTACGAGGCGTGGCTGGAGGAGGAAATCTTCGCCGGCCGGATCGAGTTTCCCGGCGGCCCCGACGCCTTCATGGCGAACCGGGCGGCCGCCTGCCGAGCCACATGGGCGGGCGCCCCCAAGCCCGTCGCCGACGACCTCAAGGCGGCCAAGTCGCACGAGGTCTACCGCAACATGGGCGTGCTGTCCGATCAGGACATCGCCGACGATCTCGGGCTCGACATCGAGGACGTCTACGCCCAGCGGGCCCGCGAGAAGTCGCTGCGGGAACGCTACGACCTACCCGACAACTTCTACCCCACCTCGCTGTCGCAGACCGAGGCCATTGAACGAGCGCCGGAGCCCGATCCGGGCGCTCACCCCGGAGGTGACTGATGGCGACACCCATCCCAACGCTTGAGGCCGACCCCTGCGGCCGCGCCATGAAACTCCGCGAGATCAGGGACAACATCATCAGCGGCGGCGCCGTGGTCGAGGCCGAGCAGGAAGCCGGTCACGGCGGACGCCGTCGGGTGAAGTTCTCCCCGGCGAATGTCGGCTCCCTCGACCGGGAGATCGCCGCCGCCGATGCCGCCTGCTCCGCCCTGACCGGCGGCCGGGCCAAGCGTTTCGCAATCGGGGGGCGCATGTCGTGAGCACGAACCTCCTCCCCCTCCTCACCCAGCGGGTGTTCAACCGCCCGCTGCTGATCCATCCCGGCATGGCCGACGCCCTCTACGGGGTGCTCGACGGCCGGATCAACGTCGGCTCGTTCGCGGCCGACGTCCTGCCTCCTACCCCCGAGGCCAGCCAGTTCAAGGGCACCCGCATCCGCGAGGACGGCACCAGCCGCACTGTGCGAGCGACCGGCAAGACGGCGCTGGTGACCATTGACGGCTCGCTGGTCAATCGGGGCGCCTGGATGGGCAAGGACTTCTGCACGGGGCTCGTCTCCTACGAGGGGATCAACGCGCAGTTGGACGAAGTAGCCGTCGAGGCGGGGATCGAGAACGTGATCCTCGACATCAACAGCTACGGTGGCGAAGCGAACGGTATGGCGGGCACGGCCCGGAAGGTCCGCGAGCTCCGTAAGACCAAGTACGTGATCGCGGTCATCAACGACGTTGCCGCGAGCGCAGGCTACGGCCTTGCCTCCGGCGCCGACGAGATCGTGGTCTCCGAGACGTCGGTGGTCGGCTCCATCGGTGTCGTCATGCTCCACCTCGACCGCTCCGCGGAAATGGCAGCGAAGGGCGTCCGCCCCACTTTCATTCACGCGGGCGCCCACAAGGTGGACGGGCACCCGTTTGGCCCGCTCCCCGAGGGCGTTCGCGCCGACATGCAGCGCGACGTGATGGCCTTCTACGACCAGTTCCTCGGGGTCGTCGAAGCCGGGCGGGGCAAGTCCCGACTGAACGTCAAGCGGGCCCGCGAAACCGAGGCGCGCACCTTCATCGGGCAGTCGGCGGTTGACGCCGGTCTGGCCGACCGCGTCGCCTCGCTCGACGATGTTCTCGCCGAGCTCTCCAAGCCCCGCGCCCGGGGCCCCTCCTCCAAACCCTCAAACTCACCACGGAGTAAGGCAATGCTGCCTACCGAAGCCAACAACGAAGCCCCGGTGCTGAACGCTGCAGACCACGCCGCCATCGCGGCCGAGGTGGTCAAGCAGAACGCAGCCTGGGAGGTCGCCCGCGTCGCCCCTGCCGCGCCCGCCCCCGTCGCCGCTACCCCGAAAGCCGAACCCTCGGCGGCCGACGAACGCGCCCGCGTGCTCGGCATCAAGGCGCTCCCCGAGGCCAAGGGCCGCGACGCGCTGGCCGACGCCCTGATCGCCAACGGCACCTCGATCGAAGGCGCCAAGTCGATTCTCTCGGCGTCCCCCCTCGCCTCGGCCACCCCGGCCCCGGATCAGCGCCAGAACACCGGCGCAGAAATGGGCTCCAGCGACGGCCAGGTGAAGCCCTCGGCAGAGCAGGTCAAGACGGGCTGGGCCAAGGCGTTCAACCGCCTGAGCTAAACCGGCGGCTCGCCTCTAGCCATCCCCCCCAACACCGGCGCCCGCGGGGCGCATGACAAGGACTTCCCCACATGACCAAGCTCACTGAAGGCCGCCACGCTGGCGAGGGCCTCCTGTCGGAGGCAAACTTCCATCGCTCGCGCGGCAAGGCCACGATCAAGTCTGGCTCGGGCGTGATCGAGCCCGGCGCGATCCTCGGCAAGATCACTACTGGCGGCAAGTTCGCCCCGAGCCCGGCCGCCGAGACGGTCGGCATCGAAGGCGCCCAGACTGCCGTCGCCATCGCGATCTACGGCTGCGACGCCACCGCGGCAGATCAGGAGATCGCGATCGTCGAGCGCGACGCTGAGTGGCGGATCGGCGCCGTCGTCTATGAGGCCTCGGTCGACACAGACGCCGAGAAGCTGGCCAAGCGGACCCAGCTGGCCACGGTCGGCATCATCCTCCGCTAAAGCCACCCCCACCAGCACATCGCCAAGCCTGCCCACCCCCTGCGGTCCACGCGGGGCGAGCGCGCTTGTGCCATCGCAACAAGGAAACCGCGCGATGCTCGACATTTTCAATCAGGACGCCTTCAGCGTTACCTCGCTGACCGACGCCCTCCGTGATCGCAAGCCGCGCCCCTCGCGTCTCGCCGATCTCGGGCTGTTCTCCTACACCCCCGTCTCGACGCTCACTGTCGCCATCGAGCGCGTCGGCGACGTGCTGCAGCTGGTCGCCCCGACCCCCCGCGGCGCCCCCGGCGAAACCCGCGAAGATCCAAAGCGCACCCTTGAGGACATCCGCATCCCCCACTTCCAGCGCGACTGGTCGGTGTATGCGGACGAAGTCCAGGGTATCCGCGCCTTCGGCTCCGAGACGGTGCTGGAAACCGTGATGGGCAAGGTCGCGGCCAAGATGGCCGATCAGGTCGATGACCTCGACCTGACCGACGAGTACGCCCGCCTCGGCGCCGTGCAGGGCATCGTCACCTACAAGGGCGGCCAGACCCTGAACCTGTTCACCAAGTTCGGCGTGTCCCAGCCCGCCGAGATCGACTTCGATCTCGACAACGCAAGCCCGGTCGATGGCGTGCTCCGCAAGGCATGCACTCAGGTGATCCGCGCCATGCGGAAGGCCCTCGGTGGTCTGGCCTTCTCGAAGGTCCACGCCTTCGTCGGCGACAACTTCTTCGACGACCTGCTGCAGCATAAGGAAGTCCGCGCGACCTACCAGCACGCGGGCCAGTCCGAGTTCCTGCGCACCTCCTATGTCGGCCCGAACCGCGGCTCCAACCCGATCTTCGAGTTCGGCGACATCGTGTGGGAAAACTACGGGGCCATCGAGGACACCGGCGACGGCGCCCTGCTGGGCATACCCACCGACAAGACACAGTTCTTCCCGCTCGGGATGCCCGGCCTGTTCCGCGGCTACTACGCCCCGGCGGACTACGAGGAGACGGTCAACACCCTCGGCCTCCGGTCCTACGCCAAGCAGTGGCCGATGGTGAACGGCAAGGGCCGCCACGGCGAAGTGCAGCGCAACGTGCTGCACCTCTGCACCCGCCCGGGCACCCTGCTGCGCGGCAAGCGGACCTAACCGGCCCGCCTCTCCCTCCCACCCGGCCAAGGAACCCTCCGGAATGTCTCTGTTCGACGATATCGACGGCTCGCTGCAAGCGGCCATGGATCACGTGTTCGGCGAGGCAATCCGGGTGCTCCCCCAGCGGGTGGGAGGCAACTACGGGGCCGGGGCTCCCGACCCGGCCCGCCCCCCGCT
>Ga0247840_10009772_pt1 | contig 12234 bp, 11 predicted proteins | sample LaCruzMarch2015__FD_192404 | JGI IMG/M metagenome (GOLD analysis project Ga0247840, IMG submission 192404) | Freshwater microbial communities from meromictic Lake La Cruz, Castile-La Mancha, Spain - LaCruzMarch2015_17m | ecosystem: Environmental > Aquatic > Freshwater > Lake | place: Spain...
TGCCGGGTACAGCGCAGTCGTGCTCGACAACTTTTCGTCCGGGCATAAAGAGAACCTTTCCAATGTTTGGAACCGGATTGAATTTATTGAAGGAGACATCCGCGATCCAAATACCTGTTTGAAGGCGGCAGAAGGCTGTGACGGGATTTTTCATGAAGCCGCCCTGGTTTCAGTGCCGGATTCCATTAACCGTCCGCGCGACAACCACGACATTAATATCACCGGAACGCTGAATATTCTGGAAGCGGCGCGGCAGCAGAGCGTCAAGCGGGTAGTGTTTGCCAGCTCGGCGGCGGTGTACGGCGATAATCCTGAGCTTCCAAAACGAGAGGACATGCTGCCGGAACCGAAAAGCCCGTATGCGTTGGCCAAGCTGACCGGCGAGTATTATCTGAAAATTTATGCTGAATGCTTCGGTCTTGAAACGGTGGCGTTGCGCTACTTCAATGTCTTCGGTCCGCGGCAGGATCCTTCATCGATGTACTCCGGAGTCATTTCCATTTTCTCAGAACGGATCAAAAAAGGCTTGCCGATCACTATCTACGGCGACGGACAACAGACCCGTGACTTTGTCAATGTAGCCGATGTCGTCCACGCAAATCTCCTCGCAATGGGCATCCAGAGATCAGACGTCAACGGTCAGCGGTCGGACCCGTCGAATCCCGATCAACCAACAACTGACAACTATCAACCAGTTTCGTGTGGCTTCGCCATCTTCAACGTCGCCACCGGGCGCCAAACCTCTTTGCTTCAGTTGCTGGATGCGCTGGAAATGAGCATTGGGCAGGCGGTAGAGCGAAAGTTTATGCCAGCGCGGGATGGCGACATCCGGCACTCGCTGGCCGATATTTCAAAGGTTCGCAAAGTTTTTGGATTTGAGCCGCGGATAGACTTACAGCAAGGGTTACTCCAATTGATTATATAAGGTAGAGTTTCAATCATTTGGAAACACTGAAATAATATAATGCAGATTGGACAGTTTTGACTTTTGGGATGGAATGTATTTCACGCAGGCGGGGCTCGTCCGGTGTTTTACCTCGCAGGGTGTAGCAGACGTGTTTGTTGATGGGACGCAAAGTGAAAGGGGAAAATGAAAGCAAGTTTAAAACTGGGATCGCGGACTGTCGGTGAAGATTTTGCTCCGCTGGTGATTGCGGAGATCGGAATCAATCATGAGGGCAGTCTGGATGTTGCCAAAGAGATGGTTTTGGCCGCTCATCGGACCGGCGCGGAGGTGATAAAGCACCAGACGCATGTTGTTGATGATGAAATGAGCGGCGCGGCGAAAAAAGTGATTCCGGGCAACACCGATGTTTCCATTTACGAAGTCATGAGGCGGTGCGCTCTGGATGAACAACAGGAGACGGCACTGAAAGAGTTTGTTGAGTCGCTCGGCATGATCTTCCTGTCAACGCCGTTTTCGCGGGCGGCCGCAGAACGGCTGGAAAGAATGGGGGTTTCCGCATACAAAATCGGTTCAGGCGAATGCAACAACTATCCATTGATTGATTTGATCGCATCCTTTGGAAAACCCATGATTGTGTCGACAGGAATGAACGATATCGACAGCGTAAGAAAGACGGTCGAAATTATCAGAGCGCGCGGCGTTGCATACAGCCTGCTGCATTGCACCAACCTGTATCCAACCCCGGCCCGACTGGTTCGTCTGGGCGGTATGCAGGCATTGCAGGCCGCGTTTCCAGATGCGGTGATCGGGCTGTCCGATCATACGGTGAACAATAATGCCTGTTTGGCCGCGGCGGCTCTGGGCGCATCGGTTCTGGAACGGCATTTTACAGACTCCAAGAATCGTCCCGGGCCGGATATTGTCTGCTCTATGGATCCGGCAGAAATGAAATGTCTGATCGAAGGAAGCCGGGAGATTTTCCAGATGCGCGGAGGAGAAAAAGGGCCGGCCGCAGAAGAAAAGGTAACGATGGACTTCGCCTTTGCCACGGTCGTAACGACCCGTTCCATAGAAGCCGGAGAACGTTTTTCTGCCGCGAATATCTGGGTGAAACGGCCGGGAACCGGAGAGCTCTCGGCGGAGGAGTACTCCAAAGTGATAGGGAAAAAAGCCACCCATCCGATTGGTGCCGATCAGCACCTGACCTGGGCGGATGTAAACACGGACGCATAGTATGAAAAAAATTATTTTTTTATCCGGTACCCGGGCGGACTACGGAAAACTTAAAACGCTGATGGAATGCGTCGACCGCTCCGGCGAATTTGAACTGCTGATCTTTGCCACCGGAATGCACATGCTTTCGAAGTATGGCGAAACGTGGAGGGAGCTGGAGAAAGACGGGTTTCGTAATGTGTACCGGTTTATCAACCAGAAACAGGATTCCCACATGGACACCGCACTGAGCAATACGATTACCGGATTAAGTAATTATGTTCACGAAGCGCGTCCCGATTTGATCGTTGTTCATGGCGACCGGCTGGAAGCGCTGGCAGGCGCAATTGTCGGTGCCTTCAATAATATCAAGGTGGCGCATATCGAAGGCGGCGAGGTCTCGGGCACGATCGACGAATCCATCCGGCATGCGGTGAGCAAACTGTCGCATTTTCATTTTGTTGCCAATGATGAGGCGAAGCGCAGAGTGGTTCAGCTGGGCGAGCCGCCGGAGAATGTGTTTATTGTCGGATCGCCGGATATAGACATCATGTGCTCCGATCAGCTACCGTCAATCTCTCAAGTAACGGAATACTACGGCATCCCGTTTGATGAATACGCGATATTGATGTATCACCCGGTAACAACTGAAGCAGACCGGTTAATGGAGAGAATCGGGCAGGTTGTGGATGCGGTGCTGAAATCCGGAAAAAACTATATTGTGATTTACCCGAACAATGACGCCGGCAGTGCCGTTATTTTATGCGAATACAAACGGTTTGAAGGCAATCCGCGGATTAAAGTGTTCCCCTCGGTCCGGTTTGAATATTTTCTCACACTTCTGAAGCACTGCACTTTCATTTTGGGCAACTCCAGCGCGGGCATACGCGAAGCCGGGGTGTATCGGCGTATTTCCATTGATCTGGGCACAAGGCAGGCGGGGCGATATACGCCGGGATCCGGCGGCAATATCATTCATACGGAAGAGCGTGCGGATGAAATACTGGCGGCGATACAATGCTGTGAAAAAAAATCAAAGACGACTGTATTTGAAAAAAGCAGATTCGGCGACGGACGCAGCGCGGATAAGTTTATGGCTGTGTTAAAGAATCCGGATTTCTGGACGTTGCGGGTTCAAAAACAATTTGTGGATGTGGATTTCTAATGTACCAAGGATTAAAATTTATAGGTATCATTCCTGCTCGGGGCGGCAGCAAGGGCATACCCCGTAAAAACATTGTTCATGTGGCGGGAAAGCCGTTAATTCAATACACTATTGATGCGGCGCTCAATGCCGATTTTCTGGATGAGGTTGTTGTTTCTACAGATTGCCCTGAAATCGCGGAAATTTCGTTGGCATGCGGAGCGAGTGTTCCTTTTTTGCGACCGCCGCATATTAGTTCGGATGAGGCTAAAACAATCGATGTTATTCTTCATGCGCTACAGCATTTGAAGGAAAGCGGACGGAGTTATGATGCGGTGGTTCTTCTGCAACCCACACAACCGTTGAGAAAGAGTTGCCATATCGACGAAGCAATTAAATTGTTTGTATCCGGACAGTGTAAAAGTGTTGTGAGCGTGTGTCCTGTATCCGAACATCCCATATTTATGAGAACTGTTGGCTCGTCCGGAGAGTTAGTTTCACTGCTTGGAGGAATAAGTACGGTGAGGCGGCAGGATTTTTCGCCGGTCTATAAAGTAAACGGTGTGTTGTACATCAATAGGATCGATGACGATCTGAACAAAAACACATGCTTAAATAGCAACAAAAAGCCCTATTTCATGGGTGTCAGAGACAGTATAGATATTGATACACCGGAAGATTTGGAGCTTTTCCGTTCTGTGGTCGAAGAGGCATCTAATCTTTGAAGCGGGGAAGTATCGGCTGGAGAAAGCTTTCACCTGTATAACGATCCGGAACAGATCTTTTGATTTTTCAGGCCGTACATACGGCATCAATTTGAGTAGAAAGACTAGTATATGAAAGTTACCCGTAATTTAATTATCGGGAACACCGTGTATATGGCGGCAGGCGGAATGGTTGCGCAGCTGATCAGCCTGTTTGTGCTTCCCCTTTTTGTGGGCCGGCTGGGTTCCGATCTGTACGGCGTTTATGTGCTGGGTTCTCTCTTCCTCGGCTATATCGGAACCTTCAGCGCGGGATTCAATGAGGGAATTCAAAAGCATATATCCGAGGCCTGGGCGGAGCAGGATTGGCGCAAGCTGGCCGAGGTGATCGCATCCGGTATGGGCATTCTTTTTGCGATCGGTCTTTCACTCGGAGGGCTGGCTTTTCTGGGGGCCGATCTGCTGGTTGACTTTTTCCGGGTGGACGAGCAGTTCCGGCAGCAGTCGGTTTGTCTCCTGCGTTTATGCGGATCATTTGCGGTTTTTTATTGGCCGATGCAAGTTACAACATTGATTCTGCGCGCCCGGCTACGCCTAAAGTGGATCAGCGTGTTAAAGATGCTTCAGGCGGTGGTTCAGTCCGTCGTCATGATCTTGAGTGTGTTGTATTTCAACAAGATTTACTGGATCAAAACGGCTGAGCTGGCCGTGATGACGGTCTTCTGGGTTCCCACGCTGATTCTGGCTCTTAAAATGCTCCCTTCGATGCAGTGGCAATGGTTCAGGTTGCGCAGGGTTCGTCTGCGCGAAATGGCCGGATTCAGTTTTGGAATGATGTACAGTGCACTTTTGGTTTTGCTCACAACCCGGATTGACAATGTGGTCATTGGACGAATGCTGGGAATGTCCGCGATCACAGCCTATGTGGTGGTCAGCAAATACTTTTATATTTCGAAGCAGTATGTCGGCATGTTATTCGCCAATATCATGCCGACGGTGTACAACCTGCATGCACAAAAGGATACCGTTCGTTTGGAACGGTTGCTCAACCGGGGGATACGCTATCGCGCCATGATCTCTTTCCCGATGGCGTTGACCGGTCTGGTGGTCATGCGCCCCTTTATAAAGCTCTGGATGGGACCGGAGTTCCTGCCGTATGCCGTCTGGGGCGAAGCCATGGCGCTGATTCCCCTCTTTACGGCGCAGGGGCTCGCCGGATCGGTTCTTTGCGGGACGGGCCGTGTCAGGGTATCAAATATTATTCAATCATTGCAGGTGTTTTTAAACCTGATCATCAGCATCGCGCTGACGCCTTTTATGGGAATTGGCGGCCCGATTCTCGGCACCTTGCTCACTGTGGTTTTTGTTGGAGACGCAGCTTTTTATCCCTATTTCTGCCGGTTGCTGGGCGTCTCTTCCCGGGAGGGGTATGTCACAATCATCAAAACAATTGCCTGCTGCCTTCCTCCCGTGCTGGCCGGGCGCTGGGTTGTGGTTCGATGGGGTGTTGACAGCTGGCTGGGGCTGGTTCTTATGGCGGGGTGTGTATTTGGATTGCAGTATCTCACCCTGCTGTTTGTGATGCTGGACCGGGAGGACTCCCGCAATATCGGCTCGGTTTTCGGCCAGATTCCAATCATTGGGAAATCTTTGGAAAGGGTGTTCTTGAGGCTGGCTAAAGTGACCTGATGGCGTTTTCCCGCTCCAGACTTGCAGAGACCAAAACTTTTATGAATATAAATTTTAAAGAGTTGGCCGAGGCGTTTATCCGGCTCGAAGAAGAGTTGGAACTCCATTCGTTGCGAATAGATGGATATCCAGCCTGGGAAGGCTGTCGCGTTACGACCTTTCATCAGCTTTTGCATCGGCTAGGTGTAACCGGCCAGATGCATCCGGATGTCGCGGGTATCAAACGGAAAAGCTGGACAGGCCGCAAGCTGGAGCGGTTGACGCTGCTGACGCAGGATTTTTGGCGGGCCGGATCAGCAGACGCGGTTTTCCTCTGTCATGGACGCCGTAAGTTGCAAACGGATGGTCGTTGGAAAGATGTTTATTCGGATGATTTCGCGGCTGTTTTCGGCGGGAACAGCGTTTCTCTGGAATGTTCCTACCCCGGCGGGCACCGCCGGCCTGCGCATACCAATCGACTATATTATCTGGATAATATGGAGTGGCTGGTGAGCGTCTGCCGCCGGTTTCGGCAATATACCCTTCACGCAGAAGATAAAGCCCGGCTTGCAGAGATTGAGGCGCGCTTTAATGCCCGGTTTGGAATCGAAACCAACATGGCGGCGCGGATAGAAAACCACCTGATTGTCCGGCACCACAAAAAACCATTATATCGGTGGTTGCTGAAGCGGATTAATCCAAAGGCCATTTTTATTTGCGTGGCGTACGGGCATGAAATTTTAATTGAGGTGTGCAAAGAGCTGGGGATTGTTGTGTGCGAACTGCAGCACGGAACCATCGAAAAATACCAAATGGGGTACTATTACCCTGAAACACCTAAACCTTTAGATGTGTCGCCCGACTATCTGCTGACCTTTGGTGATTATTGGAGCAATCTGCCGCATATTTTGCCGGGTACAAAGAAAATCTCCATCGGCTTTCCTTATCTGGATCGGGAGTCCGCCTCCGTTGCCGATGTGCAGAAAAAGGATCAAATTCTTTTTATATCGCAGGGAGCCGTCGGGCAGAAGCTTTCGGAAATGGCGGCAGAGCTGGCGCAAAGCCCCGCCAGCCGGAGTAAAATTATCTATAAACTTCATCCGAACGAACGAAGTGGATGGAAAGAAAAATACACCTGCCTGCTTGAGGCCGGGGTGGAGGTGATCGACGGAGATAATCCGTCGCTTTATCACCTGCTGGCCGAAAGCCGGAAGGTTGTTGGGGTCTATTCGACGGCTGTTTTTGAAGCGTTGCGGTTCGGGTGCGCGGTGTACATCGCAGATCTGCCGGGATGGGAGTATATGGAGACGCTCATTAATAGCGGGGCTGCCGTTAAAGTGAGGCGGATCAGTGAGGTCGAACAATCAGCCGGAGTTTTACAGACTCCTTCTGACTACTTTTTTGCCGCAGGCTGGCAGGGAAAATTCAAGAGCTTTGCGGACGGTCTGTAGGCCGGTTATAAACCATTATCTGGAGATGTATTATGGATATGCTTGGGATCCTATTGCCGGGCAAACTGAAAACGGCATATTACAGCCGGAGAAGAAATTGCCAGCGCCGGAAATATGCAAAGAGCGTCCGTTGCACAGCCGCCGCATGCGGGACGGTTCTTCGGGTTAATGCGCTGACACAGGTAACATCGAACACATGGCTTGGGGATAACGTTAATTTTAATGGAATGCATATTCAGGGGCGCGGGAAGGTAACCATCGGTAGCAACTTTCATTCAGGTATTGAATGTATGATCATTACCGATATTCATAATTACGATCACGGCACAATGATCCCATACGATGAAACCTATATTGTTAAAGATGTGGTCATTGAGGACAATGTGTGGCTTGGCAGTCGCATCATTATTCTGGGCGGTGTAACGATTGGCGAAGGCGCGATTATTCAGGCGGGAAGTGTGGTAGTTTCAAATATTCCAAAATATGCCATTGCCGGGGGTCATCCAGCCAAGGTGTTTAAAAGCCGGGATGCAGAGCATTACGAGCGGTTAAAGAAGATGGGCCGGTTTCATTAAGATCCAGAGTGGGGTTCAGCAAGTCAACGGTCCGGTTTTATGAAAATAGCGATTTGCATAAGCACTTGTGTTGTGGGGGGGGTAACCAACTCCACCTCAATTCTATACAAAGGGTTTAAGGCTCAGGGGCTTGAGCCGAAAATCATTGTTACCTCGCGGAACAAGGGCGGATATTTTGAAGAGCTGAAGAAACAGGACATTGAAATTAAAGCGGTTGCTGAGGATAAGATTTGGCTGAAAGACCGGCTGGATGCCACGTTCGAAGCATTAAAGGACTGTGATGTGGTCTTGAATAATCACAGTCAGGAAACCTGGCTGTTGCTTCCGCGACTTCCGGACAGGATGGTGAAGCTGTCGGTGATCCGGGGTGTTACCAGGGAAAATATTCGCGATGCGGTGTATAACAGCGAGTATCTGGATGCGTTAATCGGTGTTTCCCCGGTGGTGCAATCTCTGTTGCTGCCGCGCGCCCGCTGTCCGGTCGAAGTCATACCGAATTCCGTGACGGCGCAGGCCGCCATCCTGCCGCAATTAGATTCAAAAATCCGGGTGACCTATCTCGGGCGGCTGTCCCAGACAGACAAAAATATTTTGTTGTTGCCGGAAATTATAGAAGCGCTCCATGAAGCGAATCTTGACTACGAGTTTGAAATTATCGGCGACGGGCCGGATCGTGCGCGATTGGTGTCCATGCTGGAAGCGAGAGGGCTCGTAGACAACGTACGGTTTCTTGGCGAGATGGATTATTCCGAAGCCGAAAAACGGTTAAAAGAAGCCCATTTTATGGTGATGCCATCCAATCATGAATCGTTCGGATTGACTCTGGTTGAAGCCATGGCGCTGGGAGTTATTCCGGTTGTGAGTCCGCTTCCGGTATTTTCATGGATTTTGGGAGATTGTGCGCCCGCTTTGCAGGTCAGGCAGAATCAGGGCGTGCAATATGCTGGCATCATTAAGCGGCTGAGCCTCAATCCTGATGAGTATCAGGCGATGCAACGGGAATTAATGAACCGGCAGCAAAATGAATTTACACCGCTGCAGACGGTTCAAAAATACAGGATGTTAATCGAACGGGTGGCTGCAGAAAAAGAATCCGGCACAACACAAGCCGTTTTTCGGTGTGGCAAAAAACAGGGGAACATGCCGATGAGCTTTGCCCTGCGAAGCAGTCGAATGTATTTCCAAATACAGAAAACCGTCCGGAAGATCTTTAAAAAGGGCGTTTGACCGCGCATGGCGAGGAACTAAAGCGTTATGAGAATGAACCAATTCGCAACCGATGAGAATAAAGTTAAACGCCTGCTTTTGGTGATTTTTCTGATTGCAACATCTGTTTTTCTGGCGCGATTCGGACTGGTTAAAAAAATGCCGGTTATCGGGTTGCTGATTCCGCTGGTTGGCGTTGCAAGCTGGCTCCTCGGCCGTCCGGCTCTGCTGTTTGCGCTGGTGCTGGCTGTGGAGCGCAGCGGCATATCTATTCCGGGGATGCCCAAAGCGATCGGGTTCGCCAAACTGTTCCAGCTTTTGCTTTTCGGTTGGATGTTGCTGGATGTGATGGTTCGTCACAATCGGCCCCGTTTTTCGTTCCGAAAGGGTATTGATGGCTGGCTGGTTGTTTTTTTTCTCAACCTATTGTTTATCATGGCGATGCGCGGTTCTGGGTTCGCGCTACTGGGGGGGAGTGTATATGGGGGAACCTATTATATAGGTGTTTTCATAACTATTTTATGTTACTTCGCTGCGATTCGGGCGAGGCTTTCCGATAAGGATGTTAAAATCCTGCTATTTATGTTTCTGTTTGCGACGATGTTGCCAGCAGGGGTTCAGGTGTTGAAGTCTCTTGTGCCATCCGCTGCCGGCGGACTTGCTCGGTATATCGGGGTCTCGGCTGTGGAGCAGTCGGACAGCATTTCCACGGATAATGTGATTCAGCGATGGTCCGGATTCATTTCGCTCTCGCAAGCGTTGGTTATGATTGCCTATGTTTTTTTTAAGAAAATTTCAACGCGACTGCTGCTGATTGTGCTGGCCTGCGGCCTTGTCTCCATGAGCGGGTTTCGTAGTTCTTTGATTCAAACCGCCATGCTGATTTTCTTTGTCAGCGTTTATTATTCTAAACAACGTGGGAGAGCTGTTTTCCGCTGGATCATTGCGGGCGTTCTGGGCTGGGTATTTTTAATGATGATAACGCCGTCGCTTCCGTTGCCCACCCAGCGATCGCTTTCCTTTATTCCCTTTTTGCCGGTATCGGCAGAGGTTGCCGTGAATGCGGAGAGCTCAAGCGACTTTCGATTTGAGATCTGGAAACAGTATTGTATTCCCAACGTGCCGAAATACCTATTGATTGGGCGTGGGCTTGCGCATGACATTACGCAATACGCCTGGCTGACATCGCGATGGTATGGCTCGCTGGAGTTTTATTATTATATGGGTAGCTACCACAGCGGGCTGTTCAGTCTCTTGCTGGATTACGGGTTGCTGGGACTGGTTTCTTTTACCCTGTTTTTCCTGCTGGTAGCGGGTGACGCATGGCGAACCACCCGCCGGTATGCCGCGCATCAGGATACGCTTTGCGCGCGATATTACGTTTATCTGACGATTCTGATGACGTATGAAATTTTCAACTACTTTTTCATTTTTGGTGCGGTGCTTTCCAGCCTGTTCCGCATGTTGATGATCGCTGCACAACTGCGGATTTTGAAAAAGAATTTTTTGCTGGAGTCTCTGCCAGCGGCAGGGATGCCAGAGGTCAGGAGTCAGAGGTCAGGATTCAGGCGTCAGGTATCAGGTGGCAGCCCGGCAACTCAACAACTGACAACAAACAGCGCGAGGCCGGTAAACCGCTGGGCCCGGCCGGGTGCGGCCAGACGATAGAGGACGGAATTGATGGTTGTTCGTTGCCGGTTGATGAGGACTGTCTCGACAACTCATGAACTTGGCAACTCAACAACTGAATCCCGGAGGGCAGGCGGAGGCGTCGACGTAGCGGCGTAAAGGGAAGTGGCGAATATCATGGCAATTGATAGAGGAATTGCGGGTTATGAATATAATAAAAATTGAAGACATTCGGGATCGGATCGTTAGTCTGAGAAATGTTGCTGTTATCATTGACCGTGATATTGCAGCAATATACGGCGTAGAGACAAAAAGAATTAACGAGGCCGTGAAGAATAATCCCGATAAATTTCCGGCAGACTATATGTTCGAGGTTACAGAGCAGGAATTTAATTTTTTGCGGTCGAAATTTTCGTCCGCAAAATTCGCCAAGACAAGAGCAACCCCAAAGGCATTTACTGAAAAGGGGCTGTATATGATCGCAACCATTCTCAAAAGCAAAAAAGCTGTGGCATCGACTTTCCATATCATTGAAACCTTCTCGAAGCTTAGAGAGCTGACTCGTACGGTGAAAGCACTGTCTTTGTCTCCTGAAAAAGCGCAACAGAAAACCCTTATGCAGAAAAGCGGGAAGCTGATCGCCGAAGTATTGGATGACGGACTGGTGACGAATAACAGCGAAACAACAATAGAACTTAACTTTGCTGTGTTGAAATTTAAACACACCATCAAGAAAGCATCGGACAAAAAATAATTGCCGGGATGTTCAGCACTGGCAATCCTTGTAACCTTGCAGTCTGTTTGATATAGAGCACAGCAATGAGTCGCGAAGATCAAATCTTAGCATGGATTAAGCAGGGATTGTCCCGTTACTCCGGGGAGTTGACCGGATACAAGGTCATCCTCTTCGGGTCACGTGCTCGCCGAAGCCATCGGGAGAAATCGGATTTTGACATTGGGATCTACGGCGACAAGCCGGTTTCGCTCAAGACGTTTTATGCAATCAGTGATTTTCTGGAGTCGTTACCAACGTTGTATCGTATTGACTGGGTTGATCTGAATAGAGCGGGTGAACCGTTGAGGAAGAATGCGCTGGGGAATGCTGTGGTGCTTTATGGATAGCAAGGAACTATTGGTTGATTTTCAAAAGGCGCTGTCGCAGTTGCAAGACGCATTATGTCTGCCTGCGCAGAACAATGTGATCAAAGCCGGATGTATTCAGTACTTCGAATTTACGTTTGAGCTGGCATGGAAAACCATCAAACGGATTGCGGAAGGGGACGGACTTCCCGACTGCAACTCCCCCAAGTCCGCATTTAAAACTGCATTTGCGAACGGATGGCTTGAGGATGAAGAAGTCTGGTTGGATATGCTGACATCCCGCAACAAGATGTCTCACACCTACAGTGCGGAGGAAGCCTTGGATGTATTTGATAAACTGCCTGCGTATCTCCTTGCGTTGCAGCAGTTAGAAGAACAATTCTCCAAGCTGGCCACTGGCTCCTGAGGTCGGAAGGCAGAGATCAGCAGTCAGTTTTCAGAATCTTGAACCCAGGAAACAAATCTGGAGTCCGGCACCTTATAACGACTTCAACGTGTAACGATTTTAACGAGTCGCAAGGCGGCGTTTCAACCAGCGGCTTTACCGCGTTTCAACGATTTCAACGAGGTGTGTAGCACCGTTTTAACCCTTGAACCTTTAACCTTACCGTGAGGTAACTATGAAAATAGCATGGCT
>Ga0247840_10009773_pt1 | contig 12233 bp, 10 predicted proteins | sample LaCruzMarch2015__FD_192404 | JGI IMG/M metagenome (GOLD analysis project Ga0247840, IMG submission 192404) | Freshwater microbial communities from meromictic Lake La Cruz, Castile-La Mancha, Spain - LaCruzMarch2015_17m | ecosystem: Environmental > Aquatic > Freshwater > Lake | place: Spain...
AGGCGTTCTTCGCCAGGCTGCCGTAACTGCAGACCACTTCGGAGGCGGCGACGCTGCATTCCGCGGGTCCGGACACCCAGCTCAGACCGGCGGGCAGTGGCAGCACGAAACGGGTGTTGGCGGCGGAATCGGTTCCCAGATTCTTGATGATGAAAATGAACTCCGCCGCGCTCCCGGCCTTGGGGGTCAGACTGGTGGCCTTGAACTGAGTCAGCGCGAGATCCGCGGTCTGCCCGGCAGGGGGTGGAGGGGCCGCCACGGTCAGGACAACGCTGGCCGCGTTGTTGGCGGTATCCGGGTCCAGGGTGTCGGAGCCGGCGGTACCGGTAAGGGTGAGGCTCCCGGCGGTCGTCGGGCGCAGGGCGACGCTGCGGGTGCGCGTGCCCGATTGTTCCAGGGTGCCGAAGCTGCATACCAGATGACTGGACGCGACGGCGCAGTCGGCAGGACCGCTGACCCACTGTACCCCGGCGGGCAGCGGCAGCGAGACCCGCGCGTTCAGGGCCGCGTCGGTGCCCAGGTTGCCGACCGCGAAGCTCAGGTTGACGGTGCTGCCGGCCACCGGGGTGGGGTTGTCCACGGCAAACGATGTCAGGTTCAGGTCGGCCAGGACCGGGACCGGTGGGGGCGGCGGCGGGGGTGGTGGCGGGGGTGGCGGTTCGGCGCCGTTCACCTCCGGCAGGGCGGCAAGCAGGGCGTCCGTGGTGACAGTATGCTCACGGGGATAGCTGTTCCAGCCGCGGTAGATGCCGAAGTTGCCCTCGTTGTAGGCGAACAACTGGCGGCTGATGCCGAAGTGGTCGAACGCGGCATTGGCATCCGCCAGCCAGGCGACCCCGGCGACGCCCTCGATTTCGTATTTCTCGAAGGTAATCCCGTACTCGCCCACGTTGAAGGGGACAGTGAAGCTGTCGGTGGCGCTATCGTAGAACACCTGCAGGCCCTCGCCGTCGCGCAGTTCCTGCTTGAAGGTGTCGACGGTGCCGACGTAAGGGGTGTTATTGGTGTGGGAGCCGGCCCAGGACCAGGGCTCGTACCAGTGAACGTCGTACAGGATGTTGGGGTCGGCAAGGCGGTACATGCCGGTGTCATTGGGGTGAAAGGAAACCTCCACCACGACCAGATGGAGGGGGTCGACGGCGCGGATCTTCTCGATGACCGTCGCCGCGTAATCAAACCACTGATTGACGTAGGGTTCGTTGATCAGGTCGTAGCCGACGATGGTCGTTTCGTTGCGGTAACGCCCGGCGATGGCGACCCAGAGGTCCTCCAGGCGCTTCTTGAGGTCGGCTCGGCTGCCGAAGCCCTTGAAGCCACTGGCGCTCTGGTAACCGCCCGGGGGAACGTGCATGTCCAGGATCAGGCGCAGGCCGTGGGCCTTGGCCCATTGGATGTGGCGGTCCAGCACGGCCCAGCCCTCTTCCTTGTAGACCCCGGGGGCGGTGTCATCCTCGAATAAGTTGTAGGCAAGCATCAACCGCACGCTGTTGAAGCCCAGGGCGGCGATCTCGGCGTAGGAGTCGGCGTTGACGTTCTTGAACTTGTAGTTGGTGAGCGCCGCGGAGAGGTCGTCGCCCGGATCGTACTGATAGACGTTGGTCCCTTTGAGGACAAAAGGCCCGTCGTTCGGACCCAGCACCAGACGGTTACCGCTTGCCCGCACCAGATTGTCGGCGTCCAGGGCCGCCGGAGGCTGGTAGCCGATCTCGGCCCGGGTCAGGGGGGCGACATAGGCGTTGTCGATGTAGACGGTCTTGCCCAACCCGCCGGAGATGCACAGTTTGATGGTGTCGGTCGCGGCGAATTTGGTCTTGACGACGCCGAACAGGGTGGTCCAGCGGTCGGGATAGGCCCGGCCGTCGTAGCTCGATTGCTCCCCGTCGATCCAGATCGGGCTGCCGTTGTTCTTGATCAGGCCCAAATCCAAATCGGCATAGCCGGTCTCGTCCGCCGCCAGGCGGACCCGGGCACCGACTTCATAAAGGGTGCCGTTCTGCAGTGAGCCCGCGGCCAGGGTATAGAGCGCGCCATAGGGACACCAGGCGTAGGCGGAATCCAGACGCAGACCCTGGGTGCCGGTCTCCGCGGCGGCGGCGTCCAGGGCGAGGGCGGACTTGGTGCTGCTCCAGGCGGGGAAGGGACCTTCGAAACCGCCGTCCTGAATCAGATTGGTTCCAGCCAGCGCGGTATTGACCGCGAGGGCCAGGGAACTCAGCGCCAGAATGCGGGCGGACAGTGCGTCGCGTTTCATCGAACGAAACCTCGATAAAAAAGGTGAGGTGGAGCGACTGAGCGACCGCCAAGCCCTTCGCCCGGCGGCCTCGATCCGCACTCCAGCCCTCGGACCCCTGTCCACAATGGTGGGTGCAGCTCATCTGAGCGATGTTCACAATCTTACTTCAACTTCTCGGCGGATCACCCAGATTAGTTCCGGTTGACGTACCGGGAGCCCGGGAGGCCGGCCGGATCGCCCGGGGTGAACTGGAGACACAGGCCCGGTTATACTGGGCGTCCCTGCCTGATAGTGGATCGGCACTTGCCCAAGGAGCGGTTCGCTGGCATGTTGGACCGGACGGTGACGGGGATCCTCGATGGGCTCCGGCCGGATTGAAGCGCGGCCACCCCCGGCGCGTGGAGCAGATTCACGATCAACCCCCCAGGGTCCCATTCCATGCAGCGTTTTTTGCAGCGATCGTTCAGCGCACTGGTCCTCCTGACCGTCGCCCAGATCACCCAGGCGGCCATCCCCGCCACCCCGGTGATGACCATCTACAAGTTCAACGGCCCGGCCACGGTGCCTTACTACCGGGCGGAGGGCTTTACCGGCCCCGGCGCGCCGGCCGGCTCACTGAGCCAGGGCACCTCGCTGATCCCCTGTCTGGTGATCCGCGACGGCAAACCGCTGACCGACGATCAGGGCACGCCCTATGTCGGTTTCGAGGTCGTCGTCGACCCACGCAAGGCGACGCGGGCCGACACCGAACGGTTCAAGCGCACGGTGGCCGAACGCGGCCAACTCCAGGTCCAAAACCATCACTGCGCGCCGGGCGTCAAGTATGTCATCGACGTGCGCCAACTCTACGCCCTGAAGAAGGCGCCCTTCTTCGATCCGCCCCGTTCCGGCGGCAACGGCGGCGGCACGGCCGGGGCGACGACCCTGGACCGGATCGTGCGCGCCTTTCACACCTCCCCGCAATGCGAGGCCGCCAACCGCGCCCTGACCGGCCGGCGCGCGGCGCTGGCCAACGCCTGGGGCGAGTTCTCGCGCGCCAACGCACGCCTTGGCTCGGACACTGAACTGGCCCGCGCCAAACATCTGGATTATGTGATGCGCACGACCCTCTTCGAGGGCCACATCGGCCGCGGCTGCAACGCCTACGGCACCTGCGAGCGCAACGTCATCGCGCTGTCCATCCGCAACCGCGTCGTCGGCCAGTGCAAGAGCAACCAGGGCTGCGGCTTCCCCGGCGACTTCCAGGGTGCCGCTTCCACGGTGAACCAATACAACATCTGGGATGAGTACCTGACGCAGATCTCCGGACTCACCTCCTGCTTCCTGCGCCCCGATCTGGCCCAGGACGAGACCTACGCCAAGTTCCAGGCCATGTACACCCAGAACGTCGGCGACGTGGAGCGCATCCTCTACGGCAGCGAGGCCGACCTGAAGGAGATATTCCCCGGCACCCCGCTCGCGAACCTCACTGAACTGCGCCATTACTATCACGCTCCCGCCATGGGCAAATGCTTCCCCCGACACGACCGGGTGGAATACATGTCGGGCGCGGTCGCCGGCCGCGGCGGCGACTTTGCCCTGATCGCCGACAAGCGCATCCAGGTCGGCAGTGCCGCCGACGACGGTTATGATTTCAAAGAGTTTGTATTCGAGGAGAAGCCGCAGGGAGACGTCATCCGGATTCTGGACAATTACCCCGGCTTCAGTGTCGACAAACGCAAGGTGTCACTGCGTCAACCCAGCGCCTGCCCGCCCTATGGCGTCCCGGCCGGCTGCCGCTTCAAAGAGGTCGGACGCTATCGCAAGACCCCGAGTTGGATCAACGACGGCCGGCCGGTCGAGGTCACCTGCCGGGTCAAGGACCGGGGCGAAGCCTGCCGCGGCGGCGGCAACCCCACCACCGTCCGCCTTGGCGGCACCTGTGACGTCGAGATGCGTCCGTTGGCGGGGGTGCGGTAACCTGTCCGCGCCGGCGTTCGCCCCGGTTCCTGTCGCCGGGACGACGCGCCAAGTCCTGTTACCGGAGGCAAAACGCGATGAAGAATGAAACCGTCCGCGCAATCGATGCAGCGACCTTGGTACGACACTGGCTGACCGGGGCATCCGGAGCGACCTGGCTGCTGTGTGGCGCGCTCGCCACCGCCGGACCGATCTATCAGGGCGCCTTGGGGACCAGTCCGGGCGCCCAAGGCTGGACCGCTGTCGTGCCGCCGCCGGCGAGCGAAACCGTGGCGGCTGGCGCGGTGACGCTGGACACGACAGTCTCTAATGCGTTGCAAGCAGGCTATGCGTACAGGCTCCCCGTCGATAGCGGCGCCGGCTTCACACTCGCGTTCACGACCCAACTGCTCGCCGAGTCGCACACCGGCAACTCCAACCGGGCCGGGTTCAGCGTCATCTTGCTGGATGACACGCACCAGGGCATCGAACTGGGCTTTTGGACGGATCAGGTCTGGGCGCAGGCCGTGGGCTTTACCAAGGCGGAGACAGCAGCCTTTGACACCACAGCCATGACGGACTATCTGCTGCGTCTGGACAGCGGCAGTTATGCGCTCTGGGCAAACGGCTCAGCGCTGCTGTCGGGCGCGATGCGGGACTACTCCGCGTCCGGCCTCCCGTACACCCTGCCCAACTTTCTGTTCATGGGCGACGACACCACGTCCGCCTCGGCGCAGGTCAGGATCGCCGAGGTCGGCGTGGTGGTTCCGGAGCCGCCGACTTGGGCACTGCTGTTCGGCTGCTTGCTGCTGCTGGCACGCCCGACTTGGACCTCGCGGTCGTCGTCGCGGCCTTGGTCGTGGTTCCGCCCAACCGAATCGGCCGGACCGTAGGATGCGGTGAGGCACGGACACTGATGGCGAATTCTCCCGACCGCGGAGTCTGGAAAGAACCGATCTCACGCCAAGTCGCCAAGCACGCCAAGAAGAGCGCCATTCTGCGGTGACCGCAGTCACTCCGCGAGCGCCTCCGGTTTCGCTATCGCCTTAAAAACCCTTGGCGTCTTGGCGCCTTGGCGTGAGACATTCCGAGTCTGAGCCAAGCCGGTGCGGCGGCTGCGCTCGCGTGGGCGCAATTCGCCGCCAGTGTCAGACACGAGCCGCATCATCCGCGATTCAAAACCCTAACTGCGTCAGGCTCATTGACCAAACCCAATCAACGCCAGCACCCCCAACACGATGAAAGTCGCCGCGGCGGTGCCATGAACAACGCGCGTCGGAATCCAGGCGGTGATCCGGTCGCCGAAGAACACCACCGGCACATTGGCCAGCAACATACCCAGCGTGGTGCCGGCGACCACCCAGAAATAGCTGCCGAACTGCGCGGCCAGGGCGACCGTGGCCACCTGCGTCTTGTCGCCCATCTCGGCCAGGAAGAAGGCGACCAGGGTCGCGCCGAACACACCGAGCGTGCGCCCGACCGGCGCCGCATCCGCGTCCAGTTCATCCGGCACCAGCATCCACAAGGCCATCGCGATAAAGGAGAGACCAAGAATCCAGCGCATGGCATCCGGCCCGACATAGACCGTGACCCACTGACCGACAGCCGCGGCCAACCCATGGTTGGCGAGCGTGGCGATGAGAATCCCCCAGACGATGGGCCAAGGCTTGCGAAAGCGGGCGGCGAGACAAAGTGCGAGCAGTTGGGTCTTATCGCCGATCTCAGCGAGGGCGACGATACCGGTCGAGACGAGGAAGGCTTCCAATCAAAGACTCCGAGGGCCGGCGAAGAAAAGCCAATGACCACGGAACGTCGCCAGCCCAGCAGGCGCGCCGCGGTCAAAGGTCTCGCCAGGCACATGCGGCTGTCTGCACCATGGTCCGACCGTGCGGCCGGGCCAAGTCTGTTGATGCAAACCCTTCTCGCGGGCGCGGAAGGCGGCTACTCCCCCAAAGACGGCGCAGAGCATAGCACGGTTGGCGGAGTTGATCATCGTTTCGGCCATCGGCGCTCGGTCCGCGCAGCAGATCCGACGGTAAATCCGCGTGAGCCAGCCCCCTTGCTGACCCTGTGCCCTGCTTGCGATACTCGCACTCATGCCAGCCGAGCGCTTGTTGCGATACCGGGAGGTCTACGACGACGGGGCGATCCTCGACGCCGTTGTCTGGCGTGTGCCCGAACCGGTGCCCGGTTGCGGCCACAGCTACAAGTACCGCCTTTTTTATGGATATCCTGGCAAGCGGGTGGTGGGATTCGACAACGAGCGCGGCAAGGGAGACCATCTCCACCTTGACGGAACCGAACATCCGTATGGCTTCACCACCCCCGAGCGGCTGATTGACGACTTTTTTGCAGAGGTCCGGAGGCGACGCCCATGACCAGAACCGCGGTGATTCGCGTGCAGCGGGAGACCGACGCGGTCCTGGCCGATCTGCGCGGACGCTTCCTGGCGGCCTGGCATAACGGGGACTATCAGGGTGAGGTCTTTGTCTTCGAGTCGCCGGGCGCACTATTTAAGGTACTGACACCCAATCGCTGGGAACTGATCGAGCGGCTTCAGTCCATCGGTCCCCTGGAGATGCGTGCCCTGGCCCGCGCCTTGGGTCGGGATGCGAAACGTGTCGACGCGGACAGCCAGGTGCTCTTGGAGACTGGGCTGATCGAGACCGACGCGGACGGCCGGCTATGCGTTCCGTTTGCGGAGATCCGCGCGGATTTTGCCCTGCGCGGGGCGGCATAGAGCAACCCGACAGCGGCCCAGTGCGGACCACGTTCGTCCCCAGCGACAGCGGTTGACGGCACCTCGAAACCCTGCGCGCCCACATGCCAGAATATGCTCTACAATCAATCCATAATTGTCCTTTTGCCAGCCCCTCGGATGCCCACTTTGCGCCGCTCCGACCGTTGCCTAAGTGATGAGGTGCCGCTCGGCACCGGCCGGTAACCCGGGCTCTGGGATACAATCCCCTCTTGCTAAAGAAGGCCGTGCCCGCAGTGGGCACCGTGCCAGGATCGGATGAGTGCAGCAAACGTTTATTCGTTAGGAGTCACAGGAACCATCCATGTTTGTTGCCTCCGCAGAAGACATTCGCAACTCCATCGCCGCCATCCTCGACGAATCTGCGAGCGATCGACCCATTTGTCTAGCGGTCGCATTCTGGGGCGACGGAGCGGAGACACTTCTTCCAACAGGACGGCGCTATCGAATAATCTGCAACCTCTGCGATAATGGACCATCTGCCGGACTATTCTGACCTGCCAGATTATAGGGCAGATTCACTGCTGGAGGAGCCTATGCAAATTTCAGTCACCGATGCCAAAGGGCAATTGACCGAACTGGTACGCCGCGCCGAGGCGGGTGATGAGGTGATCTTGACCCGCCACGGTCATGCCAGGGTTCGTCTGGTTCCAATCACGGCAACGCCGGACAGCAAGGCCCGGCGGACGCTGTTGGAAACACTCAGGGCATCTGCTTGCGCCTCCGCCGGGCCGAGCGCTGCGCGTAGCCAGGATTTTCTCTACGGCGACGATGGTCTGCCCGGATGATCGCGGTCGATACTTCGGCGCTAATGGCGATCCTGCTAAAGGAATTCGGGTTCCTGGAACAGTTTACGTAATTCAAGCAACCCTGAAGCAGAGAAGCCGAACCTAGGCTTCACGTTCGGCGCATAGAAAAGCGAGGGCCGTGTGCCACCGAAAGTAAAAGACTTGATTGAACAATTGGAACAGGCAGGCTTCGCGAATCGGGGTGGAAAGGGGAGCCACCGAAACTTCGTCCATCCAAAGGTCACAAAGCCAATTACAGTGTCCGGGAAGTCCGGTGATGATGCGAAACAGTATTTGGTTAAAGCAGTTGAAAAAGCAATAACGGAGTCAAAAAAATGAAAGATAGTGCGCGTTACGCTAAAATCGTGGAATGGTCAGAAGAAGACAATTGCTATGTTGGGAGTTGCCCAGGATTGATTTTTGGGGGCTGTCACGGCGAAAACGAGAAGCGCGTTTTTGATGAGCTTTGCCAAGTTGTTGATGAGGCGATTATTTTGTACAAGCGTGATCATAAACCTTTGCCATCGCCAACATCCGGCAAGGATTACGCAAACTTGCTGCAAGATATCGCCTAGAGTTGCGCTAACGGGGCTGGCTTTGGTCTTGGTCGTCGTTCCGGCGACTGGAGGTCGAGACTTTAGCCGGCCTGGCGCGCAGGCAGCACTGATTTTATTTGAGATCTCAGGAATCGCCACCGGCTAAAGCCTTGACCTCCAGTTGCGGACAGGCCGTCGCTGGCCGGAACGATGATCAAGGCCGGAAATCTCATCCACAGATTTTCTTCATCTGTGGCATCTGTGGATAAATCCGGGTGAGCGCTTTGGCCAAAGCGGCGATCATGACCCAAGCTTCATGTGCGTCGCCGACGGTTTACCCATGCGGGGAGGACTGTCGTTCGGCGGCGGTCGCGGTCAAACGGCGCTAAAAGAACGACTTGATGACGAGCGAGGCGACCCCCGCCAGCAGCAACCCGAGCATCCATTGCAGCAGGGTGAACTTGCCCGTGAGGTCACTGCGCAACAAGTCGATCTGCGCTTTGATGCGCTGCTCGGTCTCCTGTAAGGCGTGCCGCAGGTCGGTGTCATTGGCGCTCAAGTCGGCCTTGGTGACCGGATCGGCCTTGATCTGCGCCGCCCGGAAGGCCTCGGCAATGGCCTCTGCCTGATTTTCCTGCATGGCCTTGCGAGTCTCCTCTTCGTTCGTGTGTACCCGGCACAGAAGATTGACCCGCGTTAACCGTTCTGCCGCCGGCCTTCCCGCCCAGCCCATGCGCCTCGCCCAACTCCTGTAGCAAGAACAGGATGAGACGAATGTGGTAACGGCTTGCGGCCGCGGCGGGGCCTCGAACGGTCTCGCGGCGTCGGAGTTCGCGGTGGGTCCCATCGCGGCCGGAGGCCGCTCCCACAAGATCCGCGAGGGGGACGAGCCGGTCTGTTTCAGCGGAAGCTTGAGGCGCAATACGCTGCGTTATTGCGCCCGACCGCCTAGACGCGGCTGCGGTCTTCCGCCCCCTCCCCGGTCGGCTTGGCGCTGGATGCACTCAGCGTCCGGCGCAGGTCCGCCTCCAGCCGCTCCAACTCCTGACTGGCCTGGGCGCGGGCGCGCTTGCCGGCGTCGGCGATCTGCAGGCTCTCCTCAATGGTGGCGATCAGCGTCTGGTTGGCGTGGCGCACCACTTCGATGTCGAAGACACCGCGCTCGATCTCGCGCCGGGCCTGGGCATTGGCGGTTTTCAGGTTCTCCGCATTGGCGCGCAGCAGATCGTTGGTGAGATCGGTGGCCGCACGGATGGTGCCGGCCGCTTCGCTGGAGCGGAAGATGGTGACCGCCTGGGCCAACTGCTGGCGCCAGAGGGGCACGGTGTTGACCAGGGTGGAACTGATTTTGTTGATCAGGCCCTTGTCGTTCTCCTGGACGAGCCGGATGCTGGGCAGCCCCTGCATGGCGACCTGGCGGGTCAGTTTCAGATCATGGACGCGCCGCTCCAGATCGTCCCGCGCGGAACGCAGATCCCGCAGTTGTTGCGCCTGGACCATGTCGTCGCTCGCCGCAACGTGCGCGGCCTGGGCCGGGATGACGGTGTCGTCGAGTTCGCGCAGCTTGGCCTCGCCGGCATCGATGTATTGCTCCAGGGCGCGGAAGTAGTCGAGGTTGGCCTGGTAGAGCCGGTCGAGCGCGGTGACGTCGGTCAGGAGCTTGGTCTTGTGGCGTTCCAGGTCGCGACTGATCGCCTCGATCTGGTCGCGCACCATCTCGTATTCCTCGAGAAACCGGGCGATCGGGCGCGTCTTGCCCATCAGCTTGGCAAGGAACCCCGGCTTGCGGTTGGGGTTCAAAGCATCGACGTCGAAGCCTTTGAGGGTGGTGACCATCTCGCTCAACGAGGCACCGGCCGGGCCGACGTCCTTGGCGCGCACGCCCTCCAGCATCTGATCCGACACCTCGGTCAATTGCTCCTGCGCCTTGGCGCCGAAGAACAGAACGGACTGGCTGTCGGTCAGGTCGATCTCGCGCAGCAGGGCAGCGACCTGGGGTGCCAGTTCGGTGCGGGCGGCCGGGGTTGTGGTCTGTAGCGGGCCAGCCTCCGGACGCCGGGCGATGGCCCGTTCAAGGGTATCTGGACGGGGTTCCAATTGGGTGGTTTGTTCAGTCACTGAGGGCACTCCTGAATACAGATCGGGCAAGTGAAAAGCGATGTGTCCGCAAACGTGGGCAAAACGGCGGGGCTTAGGAACCGTTCACCGATCAGTGAAACAAATCCAATAGGTAACGCCTTTGTCGCCGCCGTCGTTGTCGTTGTCGTAATCGAAGTGATGAGTCCCACGAGGATTTTCTCGTACCGCGTCGTTTCGCCGTCCGAGTTTTGCGAATGTCGCAACGATTCGTTGGTTCCGGACATGGCAACCGAAGTTTTTCAAATGCTTGGCGGCCTTCCTTACCCCCAGGCGATGTGGCGAATCGAAACCCGATGGACATCGGGCTGCTCGCACGCACATTGAATCGCTTGTCGGCCTCGATCACGGTTCCGACCACGGGACATCGTAGGATGGACAAGCGAAACGCAGTCCACCAGCGACGGCGCGGGATTCGGTGGACTGCGCTAGCGCTTGTCCACCCTACGGCCGGAACGACGATCTAGCAGCCTGTCGGACTTAGCCCCTAGGATAAGGGCATGAGTCAACATCAAGGCTTTTTGTTGCTCCACAATCTAACGTAAGGTGATTTCCGCGAGAAATCCAACCCGTAGGAGCCCGCTTGCGGGCGACGGGTGGGGGCACAATGACGCGATTCCGGCAGGTCACGTCGCCCGCAAGCGGGCTCCTACGGAGCTTGATTCTTGATAGCGTCTTATTCGGAAGTCGCCTAAAGTCCGACAGGCTGCTAGGCCCGCTTGTCCGATTACGATTACGACAACGACAACGACAACGACAACGACAACGACAACGACAACGAGTGTTTAACTCATTTCCGACTCGTTACTTAGGCGACTTCCGTCATGCGATCCCCTCACGATCAAGCTGCTTCTTGAGCACTTCGATCTGCACGTCCAGATCGAGCACGTCGGTGCGCAAGAGCTTCTGGCGCTGCTCCTCGAAGACTTGCTCGACGGTCACCAGCACATTGCGGAAATTCTGCTCCAGCTCGCGCGAATCGGCCAGGCGATGGGTGCGGGCATAGCCCTCGGCTACATGCTGGACGCCCTCCAGATAAACGTTGAGAAACTTACGCGCCCGGTAGAGATCGGTCGGCCGGTCCGCGATCTGCTCCAGGATGCCGCGACCCTGGGCGCTGATCCGCAGGACGCGCGCCTTCAGCTCCGGATTGGCCATCGCCGCCGCCGTCTGCTCCAGATCCAGGAGCCGCCCCTCGGCCTCGGCCAGCGCGTCGGCCACCTTGCGCATCCGCTCATCGCCGCTCCAGAAGGCGCGCGGCCGCCCCAGCGACTCGAAGCCGTAGGTCAGATGGAAACCCAGGGCGGCCACCGCCGCGAAGGCGAGGCTGATCGCCGGCCCCTGACCCACACTGAAGGCCGCGGTGACACCGACCCCCAGCGCGGTCGCCAGCCCACCCAGGGTCTTGAGCGGCCAGCGCCACAAGCGCGCGAACCGCGGCTGCTGCCGGACATAGGCGGCGCGGATGCCGCGCCGCGTCAGCCAGGCACCGGCCATGAACAGACCCAAACCCGCGGCGTCGGCCAGGAAGCGGTCCAGATGGCCGGTCCCCAGAGCGATCATCGCGGCGAACAGCAGCGGCGTCGGCAACACCCACAGCAGGGCGCCCGCCAGCAACGGAGGCGGTTGGACGCGCGGCTGGGTATCTTCCGCACCCTGGACCAGCGCACGCAACGCAGTTTGCGGAATTTTCATCAGGGGCGCGTAAGCACTGGTGCTGGCGAACATGGACCGCACCAGCGGCAAGAGCTCGTTCAGACGCACGTCTCGGGGCGGCTTGGGGGGCATCGTCACCGCGGGGTCCTCGGCAGTTCAGACAGGGAAGAACAGGGCCTGGCACGACA
>Ga0247840_10009775_pt1 | contig 12231 bp, 8 predicted proteins | sample LaCruzMarch2015__FD_192404 | JGI IMG/M metagenome (GOLD analysis project Ga0247840, IMG submission 192404) | Freshwater microbial communities from meromictic Lake La Cruz, Castile-La Mancha, Spain - LaCruzMarch2015_17m | ecosystem: Environmental > Aquatic > Freshwater > Lake | place: Spain...
AGAAGGTCCCAAGGGTTTGGCTGTTCGCCAATTAAAGCGGTACGCGAGCTGGGTTCAAAACGTCGTGAGACAGTTTGGTCCTTATCCTCTGTGGGCGCAGGAAATTTGAGGAGAACATTCCTTAGTACGAGAGGACCGGGAATGACGTACCTCTGGTGTTCCAGTTGTTTTGCCATAAGCATCGCTGGGTAGCCACGTACGGAAAGGATAAGCGCTGAAAGCATCTAAGCGCTAAGCCAACTCCAAGATTAGATTTCCCTTTCCGCTTTTGCCGCAAGGCAAGGGCGGGATACAGGCAGGTCGCAGACTACGACCTTGATAGGCTGGGTGTGTAAGCGCCGTGAGGCGTTGAGCTGACCAGTACTAATCCGCCGATCGACTTGATCATTTCCTGAACATCAAGCAGATAGTGCTTTATCTCCCTATGCAATTTGATTTTTTCCGGTGACTATAGCGGGGAGGAAACACGCGTTCCCATTCCGAACACGACTGTGAAGGGCCCCTGCGGCGATGGTATTGTGGTGTAGTCCATGAGAGAGTAGCGCGTTGCCGGATTCTTTTTAAAGCCCCTGATTGGTTCATAATCAATCAGGGGCTTTTTGTTTGGTCGCTATTTGAATGGATTTAAATTGCTGCGACGGAATTCGGCCGGGCTCGTGCCCTGGCAGCGCTTAAAGATTCGCGAAAAATGATACCGGTCGCAGAATCCGGTATCTTCAGCAATTTGCTTGATGGAGGCATCAGTATAATGCAGCATTAAACAAGCTTTTTCAATCCGTTTGAGGGCGATATACTCATGCGGGGAATGTCCCGTCTGCACTTTAAATAAACGTATTAAGGTGTTAGCGCTTATGCAGGCCTGACGGGCAAGGGTTGCGTTTTGAATATCCTCGCCGAGATGCGCTTCCAGGTAAGTAATGGCGCTTTGCACCCGGGCGTCCAGGACTGGAAAACGAAGGGTGTCGTCAATAATATTGACAAGTGCCAGTTCTGCCAGTGCGCGCGTGAGAAGCGAAAGTTGCCAGCTTGGCGATTCATGTTGGCGCAAGAGATGAATAATTTTGCATGCCAGGCCGCGCAGTTGGGAAGTCACGGGAAAGGTGTTAACTTGCGGTTTCATGCTGGCATGCGGCGTCATGGTCTGGAAATGAAGATACAACTGGCCAATATGATTTTGATTGCATGTGGAAAAAATAGTATGCGGCGCAACAAGCGCCATCACGGAAGGTTTTAAGGCAATCCGCCGGCGTCCAAACCGGATCATTGCGCCGGGCTTGTCATTCCAGTAAAGCCGCCAGTAGGCCGCCGACACATTGCTGTAATTCCAGCGTTCCCCGCTGGCGTAGATATCCTCATGCCGACATAACAGAATCCGCAGCTTCGGGTCATGATACGATATCATCGGTTCGCGGCAGTCCTTTCCTAATATTTTGGTGTCATTATACACAAAAAGCCATCATTGTCCATTTACTGGATACGTGTTTTTGATAATACTATAACCTAAATTATAGTAATATAGTAATTTTGCGATTAGAAACTGTCCGGAAGCATAAGAAACTTGGCAGTCATGACGACAAAAAATCGGATATGAGAAATGATAAAATAGGATATAAAACGAATGACTGGAAATCCTGCCACGACAATCAGGTAAATAGCTGATGAAAGAAAGCATACTATGAAAATAATAATTCACGATGATCCCTACGGCGTTGATCACAGTGTAAAATGGTATGGGGCCAAAAGCAAATGGCCCTGCCAATGGATTGCCTGTTCGGAAGACCCGCGTCCGCCCTTTGTGTCCGCCTTCCGGTTATCGTTTGAAACCGGCAGCGACATCGCGCCCGTGGTCCATGTCGGCGCGGATGAACGCTATATCCTGTATCTGGATGGCCATAGGATCGGCCGTGGGAATGATCGGGGGGACGCCAATAATTGGTATTACGATTCGTATCGTTTGACGATACCCCGCGGCGCCCACCGGCTGGTTGCCCTGGTTTGGTCGCTGGGGCATTTGGCGCCCCATGCGCAAGTTGCCGTTCGGCCCGGATTTATTTTATCGCCTGAAAAACAGTTCGTCGCTTTGCTGGGAACCGGCCAAGCGCGCTGGGAAGCCAGGATGGTTCCAGGCTATGAGTTCCGGGACTCCTTCGCACCCACCTTTGGCATAGGCCCGGGGTTTGTTATTCATGGCGATTTGTTTCCCTGGAATGTTCAACGGGGTGACGGCGAAGGATGGCTTCCGGCCCAATCCGTTGAAAACGGGATGAACGGTTTGATTCAGTACGTGCCGACGGGACAGCATCCGTTAAAACCCAGCCTGCTGCCGGCGATGCGGGAGAAGGTCGTGAGCGGCTTGTCCGTGGTTTTTGTGGCGGAACCGCCGACGGCCAACACGCGGCCGCTTGTTGTTCGCCGCGAGGACCATCGGTCTCAGGAAGTCGAGGGCTGGATGGGATTCGTAAGGGGGATCCCGTTGGTTCTGCCGGCCGGTACCCGCCGCCGTGTGCTGGTGGATCTGGGCAATTATTATTGCGCCTACCCGGAAATCGTCATCAGCGGCGGAAGTAACGGCTGGGTTCGGCTGGCCTGGGCCGAATCCCTGTTTATGACCGACGGGGATAAGGACCAGAATAATAAGGGCAATCGCGATCAGATTATCGGCAAATATTTCAGGGGCATTGAGGACCGGTTCCATTCCGATGGAGGCGATGCGCGGCATTACGAACTGCTATGGTGGCGTAGCGGCCGCTATATGGAATTGGTTGTGGAATCCGGCGAGACGCCCATGACGCTGGAGCAGATCACTCTCACCGAAACCCATTATCCGCTCACGTTTGACAGCACCTTTGATTCGGATCAACCCCGTTTGCAATCCGTCTTTTCCCTCTGTTCGCGTTCATTGCAGATGTGCATGCACGAAACCTATATGGACTGTCCGTATTATGAACAACTCATGTATTCGGGGGATGGCCGGCTGGAGGCCTTGACCAATTATGCGCTTTCCAGGGACGGCCGGTTGGCGCGCAAGGCGCTCATCCTTTTTGATGCGTCTCGGATCCTGAATGGATTGTCGCGCGCCCATTATCCCGCGCGTACGACCCAGATTATCCCTTCGTTTTCCCTGTGGTGGATCGGCATGGTGTATGATTATGCGTTATGGCGGGACGATCATGCCTTGGTTCGCCAGTTACTTTCTGGGGTTCGGGCCGTCATCGACGGCTATTTCGGGTTAATGAATGACCAGGGCCTGGTCGCGCATCGCGTAGGCTACTGGTATTTCATGGATTGGGTTCCCGAATGGGAGAACGGAATGCCACCCGACGCCGATAGCGGGGTAAATGCGTTGATCAATTGGCAGTTTGTATTGATTCTGACCCTGGCCGCGGAATTGGAGGATGCCTTGGGGGATCCTGAAATCGCCGCCCGGTATCGCCGGAAGGCGCATGAGCTGAGCGACCGGCTGATGCATGTATTTTTTGATCCGCTCCGCCGCTTGTTTGCCGAAGATGTCGGTAAATCCTGCTTTTCCGAGCATACGCAACTAATGGCCATTCTCAGCCGGCAATTGCCGGCTGACATTATGGATGGAATGATGACCGCGTTGATGTCTTCACGGGACCTTTATAAGACCACCATCTCCTTCACCCATTACCTGTTTGAAATGTGTTATGCCCGTCGCCAGGAGAACCTTTTTTTCAAGCGGTTGCGTCGCTGGGATGACCATTTCGCCATGGGTTTCAAGACCACGATGGAAAAGGAGGAACCCTCGCGATCCGATTGCCATGGCTGGAGCGCTCATCCGATTTATCATTGTTTTGCCACGATCCTCGGCATTCGGCCCGCGGCGTTCGGGTTTCGTTCCGTCACTATTCAGCCGATGCTGGGTCCCTTGCGTTATGCCCGCGGCCATCTCGTTCATCCGCGCGGTGACATTGAAGTGGAATTGAGAAAGCAGGGGGAGGCCTTGGAAGCATCCATCAGTCTGCCGTTGGGGATCAGCGGCGTGTTTCATTATGGGAACGCTCATCGTGAATTGGCCGGTGGAAAGCATAGTTTTTGCATAAAACCGTAAGGACAATGATGATAGAAAGGATATGTTTATGAATACTCTTTTAGAACGTGCGAAGGACATGGAGGCCTGGGCGGAAAAACATTTTATTGATTCCAATGGCGTTGTTTATACTATGATTGACTGCGCCACTGAGGCCCCGTTGACGGATAACTTTTTCGAGCCGGAAGCGGAATCATTCCCCATGCCGGGCTGTACTCCGGCGGAATTTTGGAATTATGAGAATTGCGGCATGACAACCGGTGCCTACCTTCAAGCCATGGTGTGCCGGTATGAGGCGACGCGGGATTCCGGCGCCATGGCGCAGGCGCGCCGTTCCTATCAGGCGTTGCGGCATGTGTATGAAATGGGCAAACAATTGGAAGAGGGCTTTTTTCCGAAAATTTATGGCGGACGGTTTTCGACGCAGACAAGCACTGACCAGGTGCTCTACGCCGTTTTGGCCCTTGATCGCTATGCCGCGCAGGCAACGGACGATGAACGGCGGGATATTGCCAACATGATTGGCAATATGATCAGGTTTTGGAGTAAACGTGATTTTAAATATAATTATTATAACGTCGTGAATATGCAATGGAAACTGGCGCGGTTTCCAAGCCTCTTGTTGCTGGCTTACCGACATACCAATGATTCGGTGTTCAGGACGGAATGCGATCGCCTGTTGGCACAGGGTGTCAATCGGTATCCGGGCGAGGAACAATTACGGCCCAAGCGGGCGGGGGAAAGGCCGCTCAGCGATTATGAACAACAACAGGGCGCTTGGATGATTTCAAACATGGCCGACTGCGCAACAATGGACGTCATGGAGCTTGACTACCTGTTGCGTTCTGATCCGGATAGCGAGTGGGTGCCCACCTGGCGGCAGTCGATGCGGCAGATGTGGGAAGAAGGCGCGCTGACCATTGCGCCGGACGGGAAAGTGTACGTGAATGTTTTGGTTGATATGAAGACCGGCAAACCGCGCCCGCCCGATCCGATTTTATTTGACTGGCTTGATGCGTATGGCTGGTCCTATGTTCGGTATGTATCCGGCGCCAAATCCGGCTGGAGCAGCATGATCGCGCGCGCCGGCGTGCAGGCGGCGCCACATGTTCCCGACCCCAAACCGGTTGTTGCCGAAGCCAGGCGGATTCTGACGGCTCTGGATATCAAGGACCTGACATATTTGGAGCAGCCGGAACGGCTTCTTCCGCGTCATCGGTTCATGACCCGCTTTTACAGCGGTGATGCCATGACCAACTGGCTCTGGTCCTATTGGCAGGGGAAAATATCGGGTTTCTGGGAATAACATTGTTTGTCCTTAATACAATCATGAAATGATATTAAGTGAGAAGAATATGAAAAAATCAGGAACAGATATCAAACGGGCGTTTATACTGTCAAAAGATCGTTATGCGGAGTACGGTGTTGATGCCGAACAAGCTATCCGAAAACTTGGTCAATTGCCGCTTTCCATTCATTGCTGGCAGGGGGATGACGTTGTCGGGTTTGAGCCGTTTCGTGGCAATTTGGGCGGCGTCATGCCGACGGGTAATTATCCCGGCCAGGCGCGGACGCCGGATGAACTTCGCTCCGACCTTGAGCAGGCATTGAAATTGATCCCGGGCCGCCAGCGCGTAAACCTTCACGCCATCTATGCCGAAACAGCCGGCCGCCGCGTTGAACGCGATGAGCTGGAGCCGAAACATTTCGCGCGCTGGATGGATTGGGCTGAAAGTTTGAAATTGGGGTTCGATTTCAACGGATCGTTTTTTTCGCATCCCAAGGCGGAAAGCGGCCGGACATTGTCCCACCCGGACCAGGGTATCCGGCGTTTATGGATCGGACATGCAAAAGCCTGCCGTAAAATCGGGGCGGCTTTTGGCCGGCGCCTCGGCACGCCGTGCGTGACCAATATCTGGATTCCGGATGGCTCCAAGGATTTGCCGGCGGACCGCAAAACGCCGCGTGAATTATTGCGTGAATCTTTGGATACAATCTTTGCGGAAACTATTCGGCCTTCGGAATCCCTGGATGCGCTTGAAGGCAAGCTTTTCGGCCTGGGTTCGGAGTGCTACGTGGTAGGGTCCCATGATTTCTATCTGGCCTATGCCGTGGCCAATCGCAAGCTGTTGTGCATGGATACCGGCCACTTCCATCCCACGGAGTCGGTGGCGGACAAGCTTTCGGCGGTATTAAGCCAGTTGGACGCGGTAATGCTGCATGTGAGTCGCGGCGTGCGCTGGGACAGCGATCATGTCGTGACCCTGACCGATGACCTGCGCGCTTTGGCCGAGGAAATTGTGAGGGGAAAATATTTGAAGCGCACTCATATCGGGCTCGATTTCTTCGATGCCAGCATTAATCGCGTGGCGGCCTGGGTTGTCGGGGCGCGGTGCATGCAGAAGGCGCTGCTGATTGCCTTGCTGGAGCCAACCGTGCGGCTGCGCGAATATGAAGCGCGTGGCGATTTCACTTCGCGGCTGGCGCTGCTTGAGGAATTGAAAACATTGCCGTTCGGGGCGGTCTGGGATTATTATTGCCTGCGGCAGAATATCCCGGTTGCCGACGCATGGCTGGCGGAAATAAAACGCTACGAGCGCGCCGTTCAGTCAAAGCGGTAACATATGGAAGGGAAGCAATCAATGGGATTTCTGGAACAGGAATGGAACAAAAAGTGTCAGGAAGCGTTGGCGTTCACCCGCTTAGCGTGCGGCGATTTTGGGAGATTGGATGAAGGCGCAGTCATCTATCCACCCTTCCGGTGCGAACATCCGGAACACATGTTTTTTGGCAAGGTGGCGATTTATGCCAATGGCTGGATGGGGGCGGTGACGACATATGCCGGCGCGTCCTATTCGCCGCGTCTGGAAGTCGGTGATGGTACGTCTTTTGGCCGAGGCATTCATCTGTTTTGCGCAACCAGAATGGTTATCGGCAAAAACGTGATGATCGCCGATAATGTCTATATCACCGATAATTTGCACGGCTTTGAAGATATTCAGGCACCGCCCTCCCAACAGCCCCTTACCGTGCCGGGCCCGGTGCATATTGGCGATGCAACCTGGATTGGCGAGCGCGTCTGCATATTGCCGAATGTAACCATCGGACGCCATTGCGTGATCGGCGCCGGCGCGGTGGTTACCAAGTCCATTCCGGACTTTTGCGTTGCAGCCGGAGTGCCGGCCCGTGTGATTCGTTATTACGATACGCAACGCAAAAGTTGGGTGAGGGGCGCAAAAAAATAGAGCTTCAATGTTGTTAATTGAGCTGTAAAACACAAGTAAATTTTATAACGCTCAAGGCAAAATGAGAGGATGTTGCCATGGCTAAGGTACTCGGAGCTATTGTCGGGATGATGCTGATAGGTATCGGCTGCCAAAAACCACCCCAGTGGGCGAAACTCCCGGCGATAATTTCTTAACTGCCGTTTTATAAAGAATCCCCTCTTCTGGAGGTTGTGGAATTTTTGCTTATTCTTCCCCTGTCCAGCAGTAAGTGCAAAGTTTTTCGCGCGGCAGGCCTATGGCTTCAATCATATCAGTCAAGGTCTGGTATGTCAGGCTCGTCAGCGCCATGCGCTGACGGATGCGGTTTACCATGGCAGAATATTGAGCGCTGTTTCCCTGATAGTATGGCCGGAGGTCATGCTCGCCGGCGCCTTCCAGCTCCAGAATCGCGCGGCGCGCCGCCAAATCCTGTTCAGACTTGGAACGGGAAAAATTTAAAAATTTACAGCTAAACAGGAGCGGCGGGCAGGCCGCCCGCATATGCACTTCTTTGGCGCCATGGTCGTAAAGGCGCTGAATCGTATCTTTCAGTTGCGTCCCGCGCACGATTGAGTCCTCGCAAAAAAGAAGGCGTTTTTCATGGATAATACTATGAATCGGAATCAACTTCATAATGGCCACCAAGTCCCGGACGGCTTGATCCGTAGGCATGAAACTGCGCGGCCAGGTCGGCGTGTATTTCACAAATGGCCGGCAGTAAGGCAATCCTGCGAGTGCGGCGTATCCCAATGCGTGGCCAGTGCCGGAATCAGGAATGCCGGCCACAAGGTCAACCTCGACATTATGGCGGCGCGCGAGGCAAGCGCCGCAACGATTGCGAACCTGCTCAACATTAATCCCTTCATAGCAGGAGGCCGGGTATCCGTAATATATCCAAAAAAACGCGCAAATTTGAAGACGTTCCCCCGGCTTTTTCAGCTGCGTCATGCCGTCCGGCGTGACTTGAACGATTTCTCCCGGACCAAGGTAATGTTTGATGCTGTAGCCCAGGTTCGGTAATGCGCATGTTTCGAAGGTGACGGCCAGCGCCCCCGGTTTTTCACCAATAATTACGGGAGTGCGGCCCAGTTTGTCGCGGGAAACATAAATTCCGTTATTGGTGAGAAGCATAATGGAACATGATCCGTGGATGGCTTCTTGCGCCAATTGCAACCCTTCTTCAAAAGACGCGCCTTGATTGATGAACGTGGACACCAGTTCGGTCGGATTTATCTCGTTGCCGCTCATTTCCGAGAAATGAGTTGCGCGTTTTTTAAATGCTTCGCGTGTCAGTTCGTCCGCGTTGAGTATTTTCCCGACCGTTACAATCGCATATGATCCCAAATGGGACCCGATAATCAGCGGCTGGTCCTCGTGATCGCTGATGATACCAATGCCCATTTTTCCCTGCATGCGGGTGACATCGTTCTCAAACTTGGAGCGGAACTGGGCATTGCTGATGTCGTGGATGAAACGCATGAATTCGCAATGCCCTTTGACGGCCAAGCCGCCGCGCCTTGTGCCGAGGTGCGAGTGATAGTCCGTGCCAAAAAACAAGTCGTCAACGCAATCATCTTTGGAAACGACGCCAAAAAAACCGCCCATAAAATTCTCCTTTATTAAAAAAAATGTGACGCAAAATTGTATTATAATTCAAAGAAAAGAATCAATCTAAAAAAACGCGAGTTTTTCCTTCAAGATTTCATTTTAATGCAATGGAATGTCTTATTTTCCTGGCGGAATATGCCGCAAAGCGGCATCGGCAAGAACAAGCGCCGCCATGGCTTCAACAATCGGCACCGCCCGAGGAAGAACACACGGATCATGCCGCCCTTTGCCGGACAACTTGACAAGTTGTCCGTTATAATCAGATGTTTTTTGTTCCATGGCAATAGTTGCCGTTGGTTTGAATGCCACCCGGAAGTAAATATCCTCGCCGTTGCTGATTCCGCCCTGGATTCCGCCGCTATTGTTTGTTGCTGTTCCAAGGCGTTTTCCTTTTTTAACGAACACGTCGTTGTGTTCAGAGCCGTGCATTTGCGCCGCGGCAAAGCCGCGGCCGATTTCAAATCCCCTGGCCGCCGGTATGGAAAGCATGGCATGCGCCAGCAAAGCATGAAGTTTGTCAAAAACCGGTTCGCCCCAGCCGGCTTTTACTTTCCGGCATAAACAGGTAACAATACCGCCAACGGAGTCTCCGCCGTTGCGGGCGTTCTCTATTTCCGCTTCCATTTCTTTTGCCGACTTTTCATCCGGACAACGGACGATAGATTTATCCACTAAAGCGCGGATTGGCGCCGATGCAGTCAAATCCGGGGCGCAAATTCGCCCCACGGCGCTTACCCATGCGACAATTTGAACGCCGTGCCTCACGGAAAGTAATTTTTCAGCGATTGCGCCGGCCGCAACTCTTCCCGCCGTTTCGCGCGCGCTGGAGCGGCCTCCGCCGCTGGAAGGTAAAATTCCGTATTTAAGGAAACATGTTAAATCGGCATGTGATGGCCGGGGAACGTTTAAAAAACGTTTATAGTCAACGGATCTCGTGTCCGTATTATTGATTAATAGCGCGATTGGCGCGCCGGTGGTCAATCCTTTCTCGATTCCGGAAAGAATATTGATCTTGTCAGCTTCCTTTCTTGTGGTTGTCAACTTGCTTTGTCCGGGTCGTCGTCGGTCAAGCTGGCTCTGTATTTCTTTTTCTGAAATAGGGATCAGAGACGGACAGCCGTCAATGACCGCGCCCAGGGCGGCGCCGTGCGACTCGCCGAAAGTTGTTACGCTGAATATTGTTCCAAATGTATTAGACATGATTTTACCCTCTTATCAGGCGCACGGTTCAGAGCGCATGGTTATCACGTTCTGGAATCTGGATTTGCAGCCTGGGCCCAACATCTTCCGACCGTGAATCGTGAACTATGAATTCCTGAAACTTATTAATTGCAAGAATAATACAAGTCCGCATATTCCTCAACTATAATATCGGTAATTCCTGTTCTTGTCAGATTGAGGTTACGCCAACTGCGCCGCCAACCGATGGGCGCCGGGTCCCGCGACAAAACGTTCGCCGCTGACTGCTAATCCGTCCAGGGTGACGGCGGCGGGCACGCAGGGCAAATCGGGAAGCGATATTTCAGCCTCGGTGTCGACGGGGACTTCCACCGTCAATTCAAATGTTTTATCCGAAAGCTGCCATGACACGGAAATGTCGCCCCGGACGCTGGGGAACACGCCGCGCGCCCAGGCAAGACCTCCCGTTTGTGGCGCGACGGCAAAGCGGGTGAAACCGTCCGCCAAGGGACGCACGCCAAGCACATACGTCGGCAGGTCGTAGCCGGGCGTACACATAAACGCGTGACAAAGCGTGTGGCCGGCATCCGGTTCCCATGCCTCCGCCCAGGTGCTGACGCACATCTTAGCCTGCGGTCCCCACCATCGGCGAATGTTGTGCGCGATATCGGCATGGCGCCCGACTCGGTCCAGCACGGCGTGGAGAAAATGCATATAGAATGCATGGGACAGCACCACGTCATGCTCATCATCGAACGGCACTTTGCCGTAGGCGCCAAAAGCATTGGTCATGCGCAGCCGGTTTTCGTCCAGGATGCAGGCAAAAATGCGCTCCCATCGCTCGCGCGGCGCCACGCCGAAGAACATGGCCGCCGTATTGCACTGCTGACTGACCCTTCGACTCTGCGCTCCGTTTCGCCGCGTATCAATGTAGCTCCCGCGTTTTTCATCCCACAGGTGCCGGTTAACGGCGGCGCTTATGCGGTTGGCCAGGGCGCGACAGCGTGCGGCGTCATGGGCGATACCCAGCCGCCCGGCGATATCGGCCGCAATGCGCAGACACCCGACGAAGCGGCAGTTGATTTCCGTGAGCTCTCCTTTCTTGTCAATTTCTGCCCAATCGATCCACAGGCAACCCGGCACATTGTTGAGCAGATCATCATCGTCCAAGTGTCGCTCGAACCAGGCGAGTCCCTTGATGATGCTCGGATACAACTCGCGAAGAATAGCTTCATCGCCGGTGTAGCGGACGTACTGCTCAATGGACATGATCCAGTGCAGCGTAAACTCCGACATGTTACTGCGGGTGGAAGACGATAAATCTCCGGGCGCGCACATCATCACTTGTCCATCCGGCCGCTGCGATTGCGCCACCTGAATAAGCAGCCGCCGCGCCAAGTGCGTATCGCCGAACAGCGCATAGTTGGCGGTGAGATGCACGTACTGGTCGTTGGTCCACTGGCGCTGTTCGCGTGAGGGACAGTCTTCGTAGGAGTCGTACATGCAACATTGCAGTGTGTACGCGCTGATGCGATAGATGTCATCCAGCAACGGATCGCTGCAGGTAAACTGACCGCGATTACCGACCGGGTAGGACGTGAAATTGACGGCGAGGCGTTTCATTTGCAACGGTCCGCCGCAGTTGCGAACGGTCACCTGCACATACCGGAATCCGCCGTACTCGAACATTTCCCACTCGAACGGTCCGGCCGGCAGGATAACACGGTTGGTCTGTACATAGTATAAGTCGCCATTCTCCCAAGTCCACGGGGAGACGGCCACGCGGCCATCCGGCGTGAGCCGCTCGCCATGGCGAATGTCAAGCACGGCGCCGGCCGGACCGTCGGCCGAGAAACAGACACGGCCTTGTTGCGTGCGTCCGAAGTCGAACACGATCGAAAGGCTGTGCCCGGGACTGGTTTGGATCACCGCTTTTCCATCCTCATGTACCAGCGATTCAATTCCTTCCAGCCGACACAGCGACAGCGGCTTGAGTTCTTCGGATGAGAACGCTTCTTCCAGCTTGCCCGTTGCGTTGACTACTTCGCCGACGCGCAGGATGGCAACGGGCAGACGCAGTTCCTCCATGGGGAAGGAGATGTCACGCGGCGTCATCACGGGAAAGGC
>Ga0247840_10009779_pt1 | contig 12229 bp, 5 predicted proteins | sample LaCruzMarch2015__FD_192404 | JGI IMG/M metagenome (GOLD analysis project Ga0247840, IMG submission 192404) | Freshwater microbial communities from meromictic Lake La Cruz, Castile-La Mancha, Spain - LaCruzMarch2015_17m | ecosystem: Environmental > Aquatic > Freshwater > Lake | place: Spain...
TGTTGCTCTGACATCCGCAACGCGTAGTAAAGCCCGGATGAATCGTTGGCCGCCAAGTACGCCGTAAGATTGCCGCCCGATTGAGTGGTCACAATGCTGTAAGCCTGCCCGGGATTCAGCCGGTCGGCAAGGCGCTTCAGATCGAGTACGCCCTTCTTCCCGGCTTCCTGCAAAGACTCGTTGCTTTTCACAATTCCGGCGATAATGTGCACCGTTCCGGTCGTGCCTGACGCCAGCTCCGCGCCAAAACGCTCCTTCCATCGTGACTTGAAGTCCTCCACAAACTGCTTTTCCAGCACCGACAGGGAACCGACCGCAAGCGAGCATGCTTGCGGGGATACGCGGCGTATTCCGCCGGTGAACTCGATCTCGTGCGGCAGCGGGTACAGGAACCGCCTGGTCCTGGTCATTTCGTCCGCTGACGGAACTGGGACGGCGGTCCCGCCATGCCGACTCTCCCGCGCCTCCTTGCAACACCCAAAGAACATAATCACACCCATGGCCAGAATACACAGTCTGAATCGGTCCAGCATGGTCGCCTCCTTTTCCTTTAACGCAAATTATTCTACCGGCCTCCACATTCCTACGGGTGACAACTGAACACCGGGTCCATAATCCAGCGACCGGAATTCAGTCCCGGATGCATGCGATCGGCCAACAGATTCCAGGATGCAAAACCGGTTGCATACAGCGGTTTACCGGTTTCGGCATCGTAATTTTCCGTAAATGAGCCGACTGTTTTCAACGACAGCGCCAGCAGGCGCAAAGTGCGGTCGGCCAAATCACGACTCTCCTTTTTTAAGCCATAATACCGCAGGGCATGGAACATGAAGTAGCAGAGCGGGACCCAGACCGGACCCTGCCAGTTGGAATTTGTCATCCGCTGATGGTTGCCAAAGCGCGGCGGATTGCCCCAGAAGGCATTGTTGTAATAAGGGCTTGAACACGATAAACTGCGGATACCGAACCGACTTAGAAAATGGTCCTTACCAAGCACATATTTTTTAAGCATCTGGCGCGCCCGATTACGCGGCGCCATGCGGGCATAAAGCGGGATCAGGTTGGAACAGGACTGAAATGCGTAATTATCTTGAACATTCTCCGCGCCTACTGCCAGGTGAAACTGAGGCAATCCGGTCAGTAAATTGAACGCTGCGTAAGAACCAACCTTGTCAAACCATAAATACTTATTTACGGCCCGGTGCAGACGCTTGGCCCGGGCGGCGAGGCGGCGACTATCGCGGAGGCGGTTGAGTTGCGCGGCCAGCGCGGCCGCGGCACAGTATTCCAAATATATCCATGCATTGATGTCCGGTGTCACAACGGATTCCGGCAGAAGGAACGAAGTGGAAACGTCGTTGTCCATCCCGCTCATCCACGATTGCTCCCAGCGGAACAAGCCCAGGGGTGTCATCTGCCTGGTTTCGTAATAAGCAAGATACTTCAGCAGCGGTTCAAACTGCGCGGCCGCCCAATTGCGATCATTCGTACAGGCAAGGTAAATAAGCGCTGCCTGTGCCAGGAACGGCTGGGCATGGAACCTTGGCAGACACGGGATCGGACCTGAAGCCGTCAAGACGATGTTCGGCGCGAAGCCATTGGACTCCTGATAGTCCAGAAGCGTATCCACCAAGTGCCGCAGATATTCCGGCTTGCCGGCGTCGGCAAACCGCAGGGCCATATGATGGTTGTCCCAGCAGCAAATGGTCCCGGGATAAAATTTACCATGCGTTATCGCCAAAAACGGATGGCGGACCCACCGGCCGGGCGGCTTTTCCAGTTTGGGCATGATCCGTTCAATGTGACGATGTACCTGGCGATATGCATCGGATACCATATTCATGTCTCCTTCCGTTTATAACACGTTTTTACAAAAAGGTTCTCTCGGCCAAGGGACAAACTCAGACTTTAAAATAGGTCTGATCCTTCTTTTCCTGATCACTATCGAAATTTATGAATCGCCCTTATGAGCGCCGCCACGTTCTCAAACGGCGCGTCATTCTCCACCTCAACATAGAAAATCCCGCCGCCACCCAGCCGGTGATATTTTTCGGCATAGCCTTGAATGGCGGTCTCAATCTCCCGCGGGGCGCCCAATGGAATCAACCGTTGCCGATCCGGATGGATATAGATGGCCACATGATGCTCCCTGCATTTTTCCGTGAAGGCCGGGTTATGTTCAACCTGGGTGATCTGAGGCCAAAGACCGTCAATACCCAGCCCCAGGAGTTCATCAAATATCTCGCCCAGGAAACCACAGGAGTGAAAAAATATCTTCCGGCCGGCGGTCTTGACCGGCGCCATTAATTTTTCGTAGCGCGGCTTGAATATTTTCCGGAAAAGATCCGGCGAAACCAGGGTGGAAAATTGAGTCCCCCAGTCGTCGGCAAAGACGATAACATCTATATTTGCTTCCATCATTTCATTAATCGTTTTCATCCAATAGCCCACCAGCCGGTCAAGAAATACCATCAGGCGCCGGTCCTCGGTATAAAGATCCATCAACACCTCGTCCATTGGCCGCAGCGCGTGCAACTTTTCAAAAATGGATATCCATCCGGAAAAGACCAGGTAGTCCCGGCGTTGCGCCGCCACCTTTGCCAGGTCCAATGCCGAAAAACAGGTGACGGGCGGAAACGTATAATCCGCCGCTTCTTCCCAACCGGTAAACGGGTAGTTGCGCGGATGGCCGGCAATGCCATGGATGAGGTATTCCCATTCGGTTCCCCATTGATCCTTCTCAATCGCATGGAAGCGGCCGTTTTGGTCAATCGCGCCGGGAGACGGAGTCGGGATGGAATTAAATGTCACCGGGTTGTCAGGGGGATATTCGTTAAACAGATCAAGCAGTTTCTGGCCATGGACGTAAAGGCCGGCGGGCGATGGATGGTAGACGACCGGAATCTTGTCGGGATGATTGAATTCAAAAGCATCCAACATGCGCTGTCTGAATACATTCACATTCTCACCTGCTTTTTGCAACAAACCAAGGCAATGCGCCCCTGGGACGCGTCCCTGTTTCTGCCCCCCCATTTCCGTGCACTTAGAGCGTATGCGTGTACAACACATCAACGGCGTTACCCTCACATCACGGCATTCAGGAAGTCACGGCAGATGTGTCCGACGATGGCCGGATCCTCAGAGTAGGCTGCGATCGATTGAAGGAGCACCAGCCGCGCGTGCGGGATGGTCGCGCGCAGGCGCTCGGCCAGCGCACTTGGGTGTACCGGGTCGCCTTCGACGGCGATGATCAGCACCGGCATGTCCAGGTGCCGCAGGTTGTCGCTCGTGCAGACGATCCAATCTGACACCACATCACAGGCGAGCGCTATGCTCCCGGCCTGGTGAGAACGCAACACGGCCTTCCATTCCGCCGCGCGCCGTGGCGTCGCGCCGCTCTTGAGCATCTCCTGCTCGTTCCGATCGGCGAACGTGGCCATGCCGAGTGACCGGAGGGCGGGACCGAAATCCTTCACCGTCTGGCGCGCGGCCAGCGGTTCGTCGCTCAGCGCGGGCAGCGCGAGGACAAGCGCTTTCACCCGCTGCGGCCACTCCACTGCGAAGCGCAGCGCCGTCCCCGCGCCCAGCGACTCGCCGCCGACGATTGCCTGTTCCACGCCCAGCGTGTCAAGGATCGCCGCCATGTCGCCGGCCATGCGGCGCACGTCGTACAGCGCCGCGTCGGCGATTGGCGACGACTCGGCGTGGCCGCGCTGGTCGAAGATGATGACGCGATGGCGGTCGGCGAGCGGGGCCATCTGCCGGCGCGACTGGGCGCGGTTCGACGTCAGGCCGTGCGCGAAGATCAGCGGCGTGCCGCGGCCGAATTCATCCACAGCGAGTTCTATGCCGTCTGACGTGATCCGCCGGGTTGTGTTCTCGTGTGCCATGTTCAGCGCCGCCAAAGAAAAATACTTCCTTGCATAAACATACTGTAATGGGGCAAATGATACAAATGCTTTTCAATTCACCTGGAAGACGAAGCCGCGCTCCGGCTGGCCCTTTATGTCGCGCCAGCGCAAACGCAGTGTTGCGTCCTTTGACGATGGAATCCAGCGCAGCAGCACATTGTTCATGCCCTGGTCCAGGGGAATATCGGAGACCGTGCCCCGGCCTCCTTCAAGCTCCAAGACCGGACGGGCCGCGCCGTCCAGGATGAACTCCACGGAACCATCGCCATCCAAATCAAGGAAGCTGAGGGCGTCCGGGTTTGGAACCCCCAAGTTGGAGCTGAGATCCTTCCTTCTCGTCGGGGAGTGCAACGCGAAGAAAAGATAAATGTCAGAAGAAACGTCCAGGGACTTCGCCGATATCTCGCCGCCCTTGCATCCAAATCTCTCCCACTTGGCAAGGGTCAGGATGGGCTGTCCTGAGAAGCAGTCGGCAAAGAACTTCGTATTCTCCGTCAAGGTGTTGCGGAAAGCCTTGTCAAAATTTCCGTTGAGGATCGCGACGCGTTCGGGGTAGCCCGGCCCGCCGGCGGCCGACACCTCAACCAGCGGGGCGTCCAGGAGTCCGCCCTCAGGCCTGAGCCCGAGATTGGCGCGGAGCCGGTTGGCCAGACGCGAAAGGCGCGGCATGGACTTTGGATCCTCCGGGACGAACTGGCTCAAGAGAAGCTGTCCGGAGCCAAACGCAAGCCTGCCAAGCACGATCGCCCGCCGCGGCCGTTCCGCATGGAGGAAACGCGACTGGGTATGGGCGCGCAATGGCTCGCTGCGCCCCTCCAACACATGCAGCTCCTTCAGACAGCTTTCCGTGGCTGTCGCAAGCAATGGCTCAAGGCCATTCGCGGGCTCGATGAAAAGCGAGCCGACCTTGAAGTTCTGGCGCGTGGGCGGGGAATAGGTAAAGGTATCAACGCCCGAACAGTCCTCATTGGAGACCCCCGCGAGGACGGGATCGTCCTTGACGCGCACGGCCTGGTATTCGTCCGGCATATGGACGGGCTTGAGGGCGATCCCGAACGCGGAGCCGAGAGCGGAGAGAGCACCTTCCCCCGCGCCTTCCACAAGCATAGTACCTCCGTTGCGGACCGCCTCGGCGATGCGCTTTGCAGCGGAGGCGTCGATGGAGGTTCCATCCATGAATTCGGCGGAGCTTCTTGACGGAACATAGGCGTCCAATCCTTGAAGGATGTTGAGGAAAAGGCGTTCGGCGGCGGGAATCGAGTCAATCTTGTCGGAGATGGAGAGCTGGGAGGCTATTATGACGCCAGCGCCTTCCTGAATTTCGACAAGCCCTGAATAGGCAAGTCCACCATTACCAAAACCGCCCTCGTCGCCGTCAAGCAGGAAGAGGGTGTGCTTGGAATCGTCCTTGACGTAGAGGCTTTCGGCAACGTAGTTGTCGCCGCCCTGCATCGGATATGGATCGTTGCCCCAGAAGGCGAAATCGGAGTCGGAGAGCCCATTGAAAACCGGATGAAAAGGGGCACGGACGAATTGCGTCTGGAGTGGCTTCGACTCTATCGGGAGCCCCTTGAAGAGCGAGACCCCCTGCTCCATGACGAGGGCGCGCCCACCATTGGCGGCGAAATCGCGCAAATGCCTGTTCTGGACGCTACCCTGGCACACCGTGCCTTTCTCCATTATGAGCGTCTTGAAGTCGCGCAAACTTGACTCTTGAAGATCATCAACATAGGCAAAGTTGAGTCCAAGCCGTTCAAGCGTTTTGCGCAGGGAGCCGGTACCGAGGACAGCGATCCGTCCTGTGATGCGCGATCCAAAGGCGGAGCCAGAGCGCGCGGAAATCCTGAGTGTCCGATCCCAGGAGTCGGAGGCCGCGCCGCCAGCGGCCACAAAGGACACGGTGTACCGGCAGACGCCCTCCAGCGAGTCCGGAATGTTGAAGGATATGGTCTTTGACGCAAGGCGTCCACGTTTCAGCTTGAGCTTGAATGAGGCCTTCTTGATGGTCAAACCGTCCGGGCCGATGAGGGCGGCCTGCAGTATGCCCGAGAGATCAGACACAGTGTCGTTCACTACGAACAGCTCGCGCTTGAGGAAGCCTCCTGCGTAGTAGCCGGATCGTCTTGAACGGTCTATGACAGCGAGGGGACGGAAGGCGTTCGCCTGGATCGGGAAACTGTAGTTTGGGGTATAGCTCTTGCCCGGCTTCCAGAAGGATAATTCCGAGGAGTGCGGCTGGACGAAGATCGGCTTCACCCCGGGCGCGCCCCAATCCTTGTAATCAAGTTTGACGGGCTCCGTCTCCATGCGCAGGTTCTCAAGGCAGGAGAGGTTCCAGGGGCCGAAGCAACAGACGCCGAGCGTGCGGCCGGTCTCAATAATATAGGCGGTGTCAAGCGCGGCGGCCTCATCAAGCGCCTTGAAGCTGGACCAGACGGCGTCGCCTCCAAGATGGGCGGTGTTGTTCGGTCCGGAAAGGTGGTAGAGGGACATCTCGCCGACATGCAGCGGGATGGAGCGATCCCACCAGCCATAGCCCGAGCAGGGCTTGGCGTAGTGCCGGCTGATCACCGGCTGCTTGCGCTCATCCCAAAGGGAGCTGTCGCCTTCATGATAGGCTATCCGGGTGGGATCGAGTTCGTTGAAGAGGCGACGCATGAGCGGCAGGCGTTCGGTGGCGAGGGAGGTCTTGTTGTTGTTCCAGCGCATCTCGTTCTCGACGCTCCACATGACGATGCAGGGGTGGTTGCGGTCGCGGCGAACGAAGCGGCGGATGTGGTCGGCGGCGGCTTCCCAGTATTCCATGGAGTCGGAACCCTGGTGTCCCCCGGAGCCATGTATCCCGGCCTCGCCGGTTATCAGGATGCCCTCCTCGTCGGCAAGATCCAGATAGATCCTTGGATGCGGATGGGTGTGCAGGCGGGAATGGTTCATGTTGGCATCGCGGATCATCCCGAACCACTGGCGTATCCAGGCCTCCGTATAGTAGTAGGGTGTGGTCTTGTGGCCCCAGTCGGAAAAGAGATGGATTGGATGCCCGTTCAAAATAAAATCGGGTCCGTCCACCCAGACCTCACGGAATCCGAAGCGCTCCACATGGAGGTCAACCGGCTTGCCGTCCTCGAAAAGCGCCGTCGCGAGATTGTACAGATTCGGGGACTCAGGGCTCCAGAGTTCGGGGGATGCCCATTTCAGCAAGAGCGTCTTGGCGGCCGTTCCACAGGCAGGAACGTCAATGGAAAACTCTGGCATTTCCAGGCAGGATTCGGCGGAGAGCGGATCGGCCCCCTTGGCCCATTTACCAATGAACGGTTTGACGGTTATCTTGCGCGGCCGGTTGGAGTCGTTCCTGAACTCGTAGATGATCTCAATGCGGCTTTGACGCACGGAAGTGCGGATGGCGACGCCCGCCAAGAAGAGGTCGGCGCGCTCGCAGAGAAAGACATCCTGCCATATGCCGCTGTGTATCTCCGGTATCCAGTTGCCGGAGGGGGAGAGTGCGCGCCCCCGCTCGTCCTTCTCGTAGTCAATGACCAAGACCGCAAGTTCGTTGGAGCCAGTCTTCACATATTGCGTGATATCGGCCTCGAAGGGCAGAGTCGGATGCCTGTGGCGGCCGACATGAAAGCCGTTGATGTAGACGCGACAGTTGGGCGTTACCGCGTCCAGGCGCAGTATCTGGCGGCGTCCAGACTCCAAAGCCGGCACCTCGAAGCTCCGGCGAATCCAGCCGTTCCGGGTGCGGCTCCATTCGGCGGGATATCCGAAGGCATCAAAAAGGAATTCGTAGTCGCCAAGTTCCCGCCCGTCGCGGAAGATTTCCTTCTCACAGCCGAAGCACGTCGCACCCTTCTTCCTGACCGCATCGGTGGGCTTGGTCCAGAATGACGGGGTCAGATATGATTTCACGATCCAGCCCTCGGACGGCACCGCATGGCCGGGTTCCCCATGGACCGGCAGGAAGTCCCACCATCCATTCAGGCAGATTTCCTTGCGCAGTTGCGATGCGAATTCCCTGGAAACCCCGTTCAATATGCTCATTGGCTTTCTCCGTTCCGCTTTTAAACTGATAGAAAATCGCTTTTCGGGTAGTAGCATGGACACCCGCCCATTTCACCGACCTGATGAAGCTTTTTCCATGGCGCGAATGTGTCAAAATGGGCCGGGATGTCAAGTCCTGAAGGATAAAAAAGATGATGGCGCGGTAAAATGACCCCGGTCTTCGGGGCAGATGCGCTTTCGAAAAAAAAATCCAACTGAACTAACCAATCTTGCCCGCCTTCTCGGCAAACTTGACAGACCAAGTCATTGACGGACGTTCCGTCGAGACCGGCAGGATAAGCCATTGGGGCAACGGCTTGGTACCGGTTATAAATCTATTTTTTATTCCCGGCGTCCGCAGGAGGTTTTTTTAATTTATCAAACTCTTTCATGACCGCATTCATTCCGCCCTGGGATGCTTTATAGGTGCTTTCATCAAGTTGTTGCGTGTCTATCCAGTTTTTCCATAACGCAGGCAGTTCGGACGACAACTTGATAACGTCTTCCTTGGCCGCTTTCTTTTTTTCAGGGTCCTTGCTTTCCAGGAAAAAAGCATAACGCTCAATGATGGCGACCCATTGTTTCACCAGCAATGAACTGGCAATCAGTTCGCCGTTCTTCAGCTCCTTGGAAAGCGCCACCGCCTCGTCGCATTGTTTGTTAACCCGAACCAGCTCTTCATTATTATGGTACTCAAAGCCGTTCAATATTTCAAAATATGGTCCCCAATACGGTTGCCCCCCGTTTAAAAGCGACACGATTCTCTCAACGGAACGGGTCATGGTCCGCGTGCGCATTCCCGACGCCATCGCCCAGATCGGGTACTCCAGCGTTTTAATGACCCGGGCAACCTTGTCCGGCTCCGCCATGTTTTTGCGCTGCGCCCAGGCCGCGATAAACTCTTCGTCCATCCGCCCGCCGGCGTTCCAGGAAAATTCCGCAAAGGCCTCAATATTCAATTCCTGATTGAAACAGGAGGTCATCCAGCCTAAACCATAATACAATCCCCGGTCCTTTATTTCCGACATGCGCAGCTTGGTGAATTGGGACATATAGGTCGGGAAAATAATGTCGCCCCATAGCAAGGCCGGGCCGTAGACCGCAAAGACCCCTGTTTTGTACCCGCGGGAAACAATTTCTTCCGCTTGCGGAGTCAGAATGTATTCTCCAAAGGTCGTTTTATAAGTCTCACCGGCCCCGCTGCCTGAATAAAGAATAACTCCCACGTCTTTCGGGATGAAATCCAAAATAGCGTAATGATGCGGCCAGGTTCCCTGAGTTAACACGATGTCCATTTTCAGCGCCGGATTGATAGCCTTGGCTTTTTGATAGGCGTGCATGATATGCTTGATCTCATTTATGAAATGCTTGCGCATATCTCCCTTGCAGATGTCACAGTAACAACAGGTCGGCGACTCACCCATTTGGACCACTAAACGATCACCCAGATCAGCTTTGGCAATTGCCTCAAAAATCTGGTCCATCACATCCTGGGCTTTCGGATTGCCATAGCAGAAGGTCCTTCCTGACTCGCTCCCATATATTCTTTCCCCAGTTTTGCCCGCCGCCGCTAACTCCGGAAATTTATCCATTCCCTTTCCTTCGCTGAAAAGATAATCAATATGGACCAAGTGAGGGATAGTTTTAATATTATATTTTTCACCGGTCAGGAAACGATCATGATAGCCTTTGCCATATGAAATTACCCGGTTTGAAGATACGCCCATCCATATCCAGTCATGATTGACATTAAGTTTCATCTCCGACATGAGTTGCAACTGACCGCCTTTTCTCGTCCCTGCCATGACACCCCGCTCCGGGATGTCCGGCCAGTCAACAATCCGGCAATGCGGCAGCGTCAAGTCCTGATTCTTGGAAAGACCGTTCAGGAGCTGCTTAAAAGTCAAAAGGCCGTAATAAAGTCCCGTGTTGTCGTTGGCCGCGACATACACCGTCAATTTTCCGTTGTCGGCCACGGTTGCGATGGCATAAGCCTGTTCCGGGCTGGGCCGTTCCGCAAGGTATTTCGCGTCAAAAACGCCGTTTTCAGACGCCTTTTGCAGGAGCGGCGAATTCTTGACCACCCCGGCGATAATGGTCAGCCGGCCGTCATTTTCCTTCAGGGGAACATTATATTCCGCCTGCCATTTTTCCTTGAACGCGTCAATAATCTGTTTTTCCTTCGGGGAAGCGCCGGGGGAACTTTGCAGTGCGCAGTCCCCGGCCGGTATTGCATAGCTGCGGCCGGACATGCTCAGTTCGTGCGGCAGGGGATGCAAGGAGCGTTTGACTCTCAGGGTCTCCCCGGCGTCCAGCGGCTTGGACGGATAACTCGCGCCCCGAGGTTCTTTCCCCGGGACAGCATTGTTCTTGCAGGTGGAACAGCCCCCGACGGCAAACAGCAACAAAAAAATTATACTTTTGCTGATTAACTTTTCTTTCATCCTTCACTCCTCCTGATTTAATTAAAACGGAAGACAATTATCCCCCGCCGTTTTAATCGTGCAACTTTGAAATCCCCACACGTGAACTTAGCATAATTTTTGCCAAGACAAGAGCCATTTGCACAACAGCTTGGTGCAAATTATAAATCTATTTTTTATTCCCGGTGTCGGCCGGAGGGTTTTTTAATTTGTCAAACTCCTTCATGACCGCGTTCATTCCGCCCTGGGACTCTTTATAGATGCTTTCATCAAGTTGCTGCGTGTCGGCCCAGTTTTTCCATAACGCCGGCAGTTCGGACGACAATTTGATGACATCTTCCCTGGCCGCTTTCTTCTTTTCCGGATCCTTGTTTTCCAGGAAAAAAGCATAACGTTCAATGATGGCGACCCATTGTTTCACCAGCAATGAGCTGGTGATCAGTTCGTCGTTTTTCAGCTCTTTGGAAAGCGCTACCGCCTCATCGCATTGTTTATTAACCCGCACCAGTTCTTCATCATTATGGTACTCAAAGCCGTTCAATATTTCAAAATATGAGCCCCACTCTGGATTTTTACCGTTTAAAAGCGAAACTATCCTTTCAACGGAGCGGGTCATAATCCTATCATGCATTCCCGACGACATCGCCCAGATCGGGTATTCCAGCGTTTTAATGACCCGGGCCACCTTGTCCGGCTCCGCCAGGTTTTTGCGCTGCGCCCAGGCCGCGATAAACTCCGCGTCGGTCCGGCCGCCGGTGTTCCAGGAAAATTCCGCATAAGCCGCAAGATTCAATTCCTGATTGAAAGGGGAACTCATCCAGCCCAAGGCATAATACAATCCCAGGTCTTTTTGTTCCGCCATGCGCAGCTTGGTGAATTGGGACATATAGGTCGGGAAAATAATGTCGCCCCATAGCAAGGTCGGGCCGTAAGACGCCAAGACCCCTATTTTGTATCCGCGGGAAACCATTTCCTCCGCCTGCGGAGTCAGGACATATTCTCCGATTGTTGTTTTATAAGTCTCGCCGGAGAGTGGTCCTGCCCCGCTCCCTGAATAGAGAACAACTCCCGCATCTTTCGGGATGAAATCCAAAATAGCGTAATTATGCGGCCAGGTCCCCTGGGATAACAAGATGTCTATTTTCAGCGCCGGATTTATAGCCTTGGCTTTTTGATAGGCATGCATGATGTGCTTGATCTCATTTATGAAATGCTTGCGCATATCTCCCTTGCAAACGTCACAATGGCAACAGGTGCTGCCTTCCCCCATCCAAACAATCAAACGATCACCCAAATCGGCCTTGGCGATCGCTTCAAAAATCTGGTCCATCACATCCTGGGTTTTCGGATTACCATAGCAGAAAGTCCTTCCTGATTCGCTCCCATATATTCTTTCCCCGGTCTTGCCCGCCGCCGCCAACTCCGGAAATTTATCCATGCCCTTTCCTTCGCTGAAAAGATAATCAATATGGACCAAGGTAGGAATAGCCTTGATATTATATTTCTCGGCAGTCAGGAAACGATCATGATAGCCTTTGCCGTATGAAATGACCCGGTTGGAAGACACGCCCATCCAGATCCAGTGATGATTGACGTTAATTTTCATCTCCGACATGCGTTTCAACTGACCATCTTTATTTGCCCCCGCTACAACGCCCCGCTCCGGGATGTCCGGCCAGTCAACAATCCGGCAATGCGGCAGCGTCAAGTCCTGGTTCTTGGAAAGGCCGTTCAGGAGCTGCTTAAAAGTCAAAAGGCCGTAATAAAGTCCCGTGTTGTCGTTGGCCGCGACATACACCGTCAATTTTCCGTTGTCGGCCACGGTTGCGATGGCATAAGCCTGTTCCGGGCTGG
>Ga0247840_10009782_pt1 | contig 12226 bp, 16 predicted proteins | sample LaCruzMarch2015__FD_192404 | JGI IMG/M metagenome (GOLD analysis project Ga0247840, IMG submission 192404) | Freshwater microbial communities from meromictic Lake La Cruz, Castile-La Mancha, Spain - LaCruzMarch2015_17m | ecosystem: Environmental > Aquatic > Freshwater > Lake | place: Spain...
CACCACCAGCGCGGGGGGGGGCATTGGAGCGTGTGAACTGTTTACTGGACGCAAGTGGGCGCTATATCGCTGAGTTTTTTTTCGTGTCTTCAAGCGCGTGTACAATCGTTTACAGTGTGCGCGTACTGAACTTAAGCGTGTGCACACCGCATCTGTAGGTGACCTCTTCGATCGCCGGCAGGTCCATGTTGGGTATCTCCGTGTAATTCACCAGTTCCCATGGGTTGACCTTTACGTACAGCAGCTGTGGAGCAGTTAGCTCTGTCGTACCAGTGAATGTCTTGCGAAACGGCATCGTCCCCGTCGTAAAGCTTATGGTGTTGCCTTTGAATGTCACTGATCGGGCCACCACCGCCGGCATGCTCGCCGCCGAGTCCGAGACCGTTTTGACGAGCCCCGCTACCAGTGCAGCCGCCTTGGCTGTATCCTTAATGTTGGCTATCATGGACCGTGGAAAATGGTCTGTGAACGAAACACCCCCCTTGTCATCCAGCACGTTATACGTGGTTCCCATTTTGATTGTAACCACCCCGTCGGTTGCCAGTGCATCGGACATCAGCACCCCCACCACCCGCTCCATCGTGCGCAGCATGCGCGCCCGCCGCTTCGCGGGCTTTTATATTATCGTCACCACAAGCCAAAAAAAAAGAACATGCTGTTCGCCGGCGACCCCTCGTCGGACCGGTGCCCCATCTCGTTCGCGCGCGCCGCCGACATCGAGCACCCCGTTGGCTTCACCCCCCGGCACGCGTTCGAGTGCACGATGCTGGTGCACTGGCTCACGCGCTGCAGCGCCACCAACCCCATCACCTCGGAGACGGTGCGTGGGAAGAGGCTGTCGGACGTCTTGCGGCCGCTCGTGGTGCGAGGCGACCGGGCGCACGTGCGCGCGACGCAGGGGATGCTGGACGGGGCCGGGCGTGCGATGGGCGCGGACGACGACGACCTCGCGTTTCGCAGATTCGCGATGATCGTCCACGGGGCGGTGCTGGCGTGCGTCGGGGTCGCGCATGTGGCGATGACGTGTTGGGGGTGGGTTTACTGGGGCGCCGCTATTTAACGGGCGCAGCGACACTACCCGATGGAACCCCTGCCACGGGGACCGGCGCGCGAGGACGCCTGCCAGGATCCGACGGGGTCGAGCGAGCGCGAGACGGACCGCCGGGGCGATGGGGTGAGGGACAGATTTATGGACAGGTTTCGCGTTGTGGTCGGCGAGAAGATCTGTCGCGACCTGAGGGTCGGGTACTACGGTCACCGCGGCAACATCATCAACCTGAGCTCCAACAGCCTGGGGATGGTCTGCGACCACATACAGATCGCCGTGGGGGGTGAGGCGGAGAATGACGTGCTGCTGTTGAAGGTCAACGGCAGGCCGGAGAATAAAATGGTCCCGTGGAAAACGTTTGTCACGTTCGTTCGCTACCTCTACACCAGGGATTGCGGCGGTCGGATGATGTGCGAAACGGTGCTGGTGGACATGCTGCAGGGCGTGCTCAACAGGTACCGCGCGGACGGGGTGGCGCTCGAGGTCGACGACTTCGAGGATCGCGGCAGCGTGAAGAAAATCCAACTCAGGAACGCAGCCACCAAGGGGCCGCCGTTTGTGGATCTGTTCGACGCGTACCGGGTGACCACCAGCGACGACGGGGTGTGCTGGACCGACCTGTGCACGAGTCGCCCGGAAGCGATCGCGCGCGGGTTCGTCGCGGATGACTGCGTGGAGGAGGAGCCGCGGAGCGGCGGGTTCGGCGAGGGCGCGCCGTCGGCGCCGGACGGCCACGTGATGGGCGCGCTGGCTCGGTTGAACTGCAGGCTCGACGACATCATATCCGACGAGAGATATAAAAAAACCACCAACCCCATGCCATAGCGGCCGGACGCGACGGGGCGGCGATGATGATCCGCACCGAGGTGAGCCGGTTCATCCTGCTCTCGGTGGCGATGCTGACCGGGGTGTGCGTGTGGAACATGTCGGCGCGGGTTCCGCAGCCGGCGAGGAGGGCTTCGGTGCAAACCCACCTCGCGACCAACGCCACGGACCCGCCGCCGACCAACGCCCTCTACCGCACCACCCGCCTCCCCCCTGCGGGCCTGCACGACCAGGGGCTGGCGCCGCTCACCCGGTGGGCGCAGGCCGAGATCCACCGGCGGATGAACCCGGCCAACTGCTCGGCGGCGCGGTTCCTGCTGACGGAGGGCAACGCGGGGTCCGGGGTCGGGTCGTCGCTCCACGTCATCGGCGCCCACCTGGCGCACGCCATCCAGGGCGGGCTGGTGCTCGCGTGGGGGCGCGGCTCGTGCCGGTACGTGCCCGGCGGGGCGACGGGGTCGTGCGGGCGGTTCTTCCTGCCGATCACCGACTGCCCCGCGGACGTGGTGGCGCGGAACGCGGTCGGCAGCATCGAGGGGCACCTGGCGTACCAGCACCTGGTGCCCGACGACTTCCGGCGGGCGATCGAGCCCGTTCTGCGGACGAGAGGGGAAGAAATCCTCTACTGGTGGCGGGCGCAGAGCGCGGGGTACCTGGCCCGGCTCAACGCCGGCACGATGGCGTCGGTGCGGGCGCGGAGGCGGCGGGAGCCCGCGGTGCCGGCCGGCACCATCAGCGCGCACATCCGCCACGGGGACAAGCACAGGGAGATGCGGCTGGTGGAGCCGGCGGTGTACATGGAGGCGGCCGAGCGGCTCGCGCAGCTGCAGCCCCTCTCGTTCGGCGCGCGGACCTACTTTGTCACCTCCGACAGCGCGTCGGCCATCAACACGAGCCGCGCGCTGGCGAGCAGAGGGGGGTGGGCGTTCGTGGCGTCCGACATCCCGCGCGGCCGGGACGGGTTTGTTATGAAGGAGTGGAAGGCCGCCACCGCCAACACCTCCATGCACGACCACCTGCTCCAGCTCCTCATGGCGCTCGAGGCGGACGCGTGGGTGGGGACCCGGGGGTCCAACTGGAACCGCCTCATCGACGAGCTCCGCTGCGTGTGGGTGGACAAGTGCGCGCACGTGTATGTGGAGGTCGGGGACGTGAGGGGTGGTGACTATGTCTGGTGAACTCTGGGAGCATCGTGTACTATCATCACACATGCGCGGGTTCATGCGAACCCACCGCCGGGTGCTCGTTCCCGTGGTGCCCCTTGTTGAAAGGCCTCCAGCGGTCGTGGATCGCTTCAGCAGCCTCTCCCACGGGAACGTCTCCCGGGAGCTCCTGCCGCAAGTCTGGGCGCGCCACCGCCTCGATAATGCCAGCTACTTTGAGAGCCATCCAACACAACCAAACCCGACCACAGGGCCCTGATGGCCTCTGCTCCATTACAGTAATAAAGCGCTGAGGCGACTCCGCGTACGCATAAGCCTCATAGATCGTCGCCCAGCGCGACCCACCCATATGTGGTGCACATCGTATCCAGCTTTTCTTTCACGTCGTCTATACGTTTGAAATGCGTGTGTACTCCACAACGCTGGGATCGGTGCTCACCGCCAGATCCCGTCGCACGATGCGGATCCACTCGGCGATCAGCGAATCTGCCAGCGTGGTGGTGTCGCTGGTGTTGTACAGGCGGTGGTACTCGGCCATGCGGTGCTCCACGGACGCACAGCGAGCCAGCAGGCGCAGCCACTCGCCGGCGGGGAGGAAACGAGCGGCGTCCGTGCCCGGACGGGTCGGGAAGCGGCGCGGGTCAGGCTGCCAGTCGGTGGGCAGGCCCTCGTATCCCCACGCGTAGCGGTGGTCTGGGAGCACGTCGAACGCGATAGCGGAGGGGTGGGAGAGGATCCAGTGCTCTGCGGCGTAGCGGCCGCTGCCGACGTACCAGTCCGGACAGGCTGTGTCGGAAGTGTCGAGGAGGCCCTCGAACTCCTCGGGACCCCGTAGCCGTTGCACGTAATCACAGCGGGCGGCCCACATGTTGCCCGGAAAGTGCGGGTGCGGGAGCGGCGAAACACGCATGCCGCAGACGTCGGCGGTGTCGAGGGCGCCCCCCTCGATGCACGCGGCGACGCCGCGCATGAGGTTCCGGCGGAAGATCGTGTTCGTGTCGGATGGGTGGAAGGAGCCCTTGGTGTGGAGGTAGGCGACGCGATCCTCCGGGTGGGCGCGGCAGTGAGCGTGCAGAAACTCGAGGGTGACCTTCTCGGTGCCAGCGGGCGCGGACAGCAGGGGCGTAAGCCGTGGGTGGCTGGGAGCCCCCCCATCCCCGAAGAAGACTGTTTGGACATAATCAAGCCGCTGCATGGTGGACTCGATCTCGGCGACCTGCTCGTGAAAGATCGCGTCGAACACTGCGGGGTCTCCCTTCCACATGTTGAAGAACCCGACCCACTTGCTCGTCGCCGCGGCATCACCCAGCGCGACCCACCCCTCGGGGAAGTGGTCCGCGGGCACCATCCGGCCCCCCGCGACGTCGGCGTCGTCCGCCCGCAGGTAGTACACCACCCTCGCCTTTGAGAAGAAGGCCGCCCACCACCCGAACGTCCCGGCGCCGATGACGAGGCCGCCCGGGCACGCCGCCAGGAGCGCCATGTCGTCGCCCGGGCTCCGGCCCCTCGACACGTGGGCGCCGCGGAAGAGGGGCTGCTGGTCCACCCAGTCCGGGTCGTCGCTGCAGACCAGGAGGGTCGAGGGGCTGTCGACCACGCCGAGGAGCTTGAGGGCCCGCGCGTAGTAGTCCAGGGGCGGGGTCTTGCCGACGTGGTTGGCGTCCGTCAGGTAGTCCCCCCGGCGCACGTGCACGCCCACGGTGATCCCGCGCTGCTGGACCCACGCGCGCGCCCGGTCCGTGCTCCTGAGGCGGAACGGTGCGGTCGCGTTGGCGAAGTACCGGTGGCTCTGCAGGTACCCGCGGAGGGCGACGCTCTGGCCCGGGTGGGCGCTCTCCAGCTCCGGCACGTAGGCCGCGTACCGCCCGCCCTCGTCGAGGCTCGCGGCGCCGGTCGAGGGGCACGGGGCGGGGGGCGGCTCGTCGGTGAGGACGACGTGCTCCGCCCAGTCCCCCCCCTGGATGCACCACGCCGCGCCGCGCCGCCTGGCGATGCCGTGGGACGCCGCGGCGATGAAGAGCTGGTTGCCCAGCCGGCCCGCGAGCTCCGCCCCCACCCACGCCGGCTGGCTGACGTTGGCCTCGCGGATCTGCACCCGCGCGCACTCCCGGTACGCCGAGCGCCCGCGCACCGCGAACAGGGTCTGCCGCACGCCGTCCTGGTCCGGGGAGCGGACCCCTGCCTCCATCTCGTTCATCAGCCGCACGTTGTGGCTGTACTCGCGCTCGTCGCGCTTCCGCTGGGTGTGCTCGACCCGATTCTTCCTGAACCGCCCGCGCCCGGCGATGGGGTGATGCGGCGCGCCGCCGTTGGTGAGGCCCTCCCGCCGCCACCGGAAGAACATCTCGTCGTCCTCGCCGCCCCACCCCCAGAACTCGTTCGACAGCCCGTTGATCCGCCACCAGTGCGCCGGGGACGCCAGGAACACCCCCCCGCTGAAGTGCGCGTACGGGGACCCCCAGTTGTGGTTCTCCGCCTCGCTCGACAGGTGGACGGGCCGCTCCTCGCACGCCGTGTAGTCCACCCCGTCGAGCGGCAGGAGGTCCACGTCGTGCAGCGCGACGCACCGGGCGGCCCCGTCCAGGAGCCGCAAACCCACGTTGAAGAGCCACCCGCGGTTGAACGAGAGGGTGTTCACCTCCTCCTGCCGCACGGCCCAGATCTCCAGCGGCGGCCACTCGGGGCGCCAGAACCCGCACATGTGGCGCCGCATCTCCGCCCACTGGGACTCGCGGTCGCGGAGGGGCACGATGAGGACGATCGGCCGCGGGGCGGTGGTGGTGTTTGGGTGTAGCAGCAGCGTCTGGGTCGCGTTGGCGGTGGACGTGTTGACACGATTGGTGCGAACGCCCCTTCGATGCGCCCGCCACACGTTCGCGCTGTTCCACAGGCTCAACGCGACCAGCCACGCGACCACGAACACGATCGGTCGGAGGGCCGGTTCCATTTTGGCGTCATCGCGTGGGGTTTTCGAGGCAAGGTGGGGTGTGAGTTGGTTTTTTTACTCGCGCTTCGCGCGCTTCGGGGCCCTCTCGTCGAGCGCGGCCCCGATCTCCGCGCGCATCGTCTTGCAGCGCTCCAGCGCCGAGGCGCCCTGGCGCACCAGCTCCTCCTGACGCGCGAGCGCCTCGTCGGCGTCCTCCAGCACCGCCGCCAGGATCTCCGCGCGCGGCGCCAGCTTGCGGTCGGGCCAGCGCAGCTGCGTGCTGTCCATGGTCCGGCCGATGGCGCTGGCGGGGACCGTGGTCGCGTCGCGCCAGGACTTGACGACGACGGCCAGCATGGAGTCGTCGCTGCCGGGGGGCGCGTCGTCGCGGAGGCGGGTCGACAGGCACAGGAGGGCGTGGAGGGCGGACGTGGGCGGCGTTTGCTGCATCTTTTGTTTTTGCTCCTGCGGGGTTTTAGGGGGTTGGTTTAAATATGTTTTTTTTGTAAACAGCGGACTGTGGTCGGGTTTGGTTGTGTTGGATGGCTCTCAAAGTAGCTGGTTATTCGGTCGCATGGTACGTAACCCTGAACGTGTTAACATTTGGAACAAATAGGTGATTGTCAGTGTAATAGTTCAACTCGAGGGTAATCCCCGTCTCCACTGTTTCTTCGGTTTCTTTTGTGTACACATACCAGTTCACCTTTCTTGTTACTTTCTTTGTCTGCTTCCAAACGAAACAAACGTGGTGGATTTCGTTTGACAGCGTGCTTTGAGGATACTCTCCTTTAAAGATTTTGCCCTGTATGTTCATGGTAATCAGCTTTGTGCTGGGGTCAAGCGTCGCTTGAACACTGAGTCTGTCACCAGGGATATTTTCAGGGTACTCACTCGAAGCACCTCTTGTGTCCATGGTGATAGTTCTCGACACGAGACCCCTGCTGTCCAGCGTTGTCAGCATGCGATCTACCGACGCCAGTGCTGCACGTGCCATGCGCGATGCCCGGGGCTTCTAATTTATAGTTTCTCGTTTTCAAACCCACGAGTGCGCGACCACCCCCCTGCGCCGGAGCTCCCCGAACAGCGCGTACGTGTCGGCGAGCGAGGTGCCCGGGATTCGCCCCCAGTACGGCCACATGGGCGCGACATCTACGTGGTGCTCGAAGTACAGCTCATCGACCAGCGCCAGGGTGTCGTCGGAGGCGAGCAGCTTGGCCATGATGGCGTTCTCCAGCGGGCTGTTGTCGATGTCGATCTTGAGGACGACGAAGTCGGCCCGGGTGGCGACGGCGCGAATGAAGCGCAGGGGGTCGTTGCCATCTGCGTTTACGGGGATGTTATACCAGTGGTAGACCGGGCGCAGGTGCGCGGGGATGCGGTGCCACACGTCGGCGGGGGCGAGGGGCGTCGCCTCCCAGGCCCAGATGCCGTCCCATTCGCCGGGGTACTGCTCCACGATCCACCGCTGGCTCGCGCCCCCGCTGCCTTCGTCGTAAAGACTAGCGCCGACGTCGAAGAGAAGGTGGCGCGCGGTGGGCGCTTTGGCGAGCGCTTGTGCTGGGAGCATGTAGCTTTTGTCGACGAGGTACGCCTCGCCGCGAAGACAGAAGTAAGGGTGACGCGTGAGACCGACGAGCGGCTCGATCGGCACCATCATGATGTGGTCGCTGGTGCACGAGTTGGTGAAGCGGAAGTGCGACAGCACGGCGTCGTCGCGGTCCTCGATCCACGCCCTGGATTTCTCGGGGTCGGTGTGGCCGCACACGTCGGCCTGCAGGCTAGCAACGCCGCTGGTCCATTCCATCTCCCACGGCGATGGAAGGTATTCATGAAAAATCCAGGTACAGTTGTCAAGCAGGGCGGGGAGGTATAGGGTGTGTGTTTGTTTCAGCGGCAAATGCGACGCGTAAAGCACGATGCACGCCACGGCCAGGTAGGCCACGGCCGCGAGCGCGTGCAGGAGCGGCGAGGGCATGGTTTGTGGTGATTGGTGGTGGGGCTGCAAGGAGAGCTTGGTTGTTTGTTTTTTCTACAGAAAGCGCCGGGACCCGTCGAGCTCCCAGAGCACCGCCACCATTAGTCCCGTTGCCAAAACGTACCCCACAAGCGCGTCCTCGTCTCGCGCGACGAATTCTTTGCAGATGCTCAAAACGACCAGAATGGTCATGATGGCATGCACCACGGATAGCAGCGCGCAGAGCTCGAGGGGCGGCGAGGGCGTTTTCTTGAACTCGGCGGTTTCTCTGAGCTGCATTTTGGTTTTGGAAACCAACCCCGAAAAAAAACCAAAAACAAACATCGACTCCGCAAATGGACGAAACCTCCCTGCTGCGCGCGGCCCTCGAGGCGAAGCACGGCCCGTGCATAATGAACATCGATCCCTCGGACAAGCGGTGTCTGATCCTTTGCCTGACGGCGTATCAGAATTTCGTGATCTACATCTGGCGCGAGCGGAAGGGGGGTATTACAGATTGCTACTACGTCCACCGACAGGATCTCGAGGACGCGAACCACGATCACGCCGAGTACCGGGCATCCATGGAGCAGAAGAGCTACCGAATGCTCCGTCGCTACACCGAGGGCGGGCTAGTGGATGTGGCGACGCGCTATATTGCCGACGCAGTCGAGAACATGATTTCACACCCTCTCATAGGGCACGTGCGCGCTTTGACGTTTGCCGAGGCGACGTGGCAAGTGAAAAACATCCCGACCTTCTCGACGCGCCGCCGCCACGATGACTAACCAGAACGACGCCGTAATCACCGTCCTCCGGGCGATGGGCGACGGGTGCGCGCTGTGGGAGAAGGTGGACGAGGTGGTCGCGGAGATGCCCGCCCACGAGGCGGAGGCGGTGCGGACCCGGTGCGAGGGGTGGGCGGATCTCTTCCCGGTGATGGCCAGCCTCGCCAGGCGGCGCGCGTGGGTCGAGAGCGCCATCGCGTCCATCGAGCGGCTCGAGCCCACGCCCCAGACGCAGTTCGCGATGGATCCCTGATTTATTAAAGGATGCGAAACCCTTCGCTGTCCGCCGCGATGATCACCGCGAAATCCGTCCGGCTCGTCCGCGCAACGCACACGTCGCCGCGGATCTTGGGGCTGTATGTCTCCAGCGCCGGGCAGAGCAGGTCGGCCAGCGCCATCGTGAGCTCCGGCAGCACTTCCCGAAGGCGGTCCCCGCTGTCAACCCGAAACAGCGCGTTCGACCCCCTCCTCCACCGCGACAGGTCCAGCAGCAGCCTGAACACCGCCCCGTCATCGCCGTTGCACACCCGCTGCGCGATGGGGAGAAGCGCCTGCACCATCCCTGGCCGGAACGCCATAGGGAAGGCGGCGCACCTTCCCCACATGTCGTCCCGCAGCGCGAACGCCGCCTCCGCGTACATGCCGTCCAGGCGCGCCTGGTACAGCTGCACGCGCCCGGAGAGTGGCGCCACCGTCCCACCCGCCGGCAGGTCGAACACGAACCACAGGAACGCGCCGACGGCGCCCGGATCGCGGAACGGCACCACCGGGCGCCACATGATGGACGGCAGCTCCGCGTCCGCGCGAAACTGGGCCGCGCGCGCGGCCACCTGGCCCGTCGTCATCGCCGGCGGCTTGCACCGCTCCGCGCCCCGCAGGAACTCGGCGATCGGCGTCGCGACGCGGAAGAAGCGGGCGTCCAGCTGCCTGCGCTCGCCCTCGAGCACGGTGTCGTCCAGGCAGACCAGCCAGCCGTTTGCGGTGTAGTACACCGTGCCGTCCGCGGCGCCGCGTTGCATGACCGTTCCGAGCGCCGCCTCGAGAATCAACCGCACAATCCCCTCCATCCGCGCGAACAACACCCCATCAGGCATCCGCAGAGGCACGTTCCGCAGCAGCGTCGCCACATGGTGATCGCCGCACGCGCGCAGGTCCCGCCGCAGCTGCGCCAGGTCCCGCGCGCACGCACGCACCCACGCGGGTATGGCCTCCCCCAGCAGCGTTTCGCACGCCTTCTCCGCCAAGGGCGTCCACAGCTCGCGCCTCAGGTCGTCCACGTCCATCCGCTGCCAGTCCATGCGCTCTCCTCGGTCGTGTCCTTTTGTACTGGGCCGTAAAAAAGACCTCAAACGACAATGAACACCTCGCCCCCCGCCACCACATGGCCGTAGTTGATGCGGGGCCGAAACACGCGCACCGTGACCGCGCGAACGGCTTTTCGGCGGTGGAGCAGAAGCATCGCGCCCACGGGGATCGCGAGCGCCTGGCGGAACGGGTCCGCCGGCCGCTTCGTGACGCGCACCCGCAGGACCGAGGGGTCGGCGGTCGTGTGGACGCACAGGGTGAGGGCGCCGTGCTGGCAGGTGTACTTTGGGGGGGGGGCCATGCGGTGCGCCGTGCAATGCGCGTAATATACCGCACGCCATCACCTCTGAGGGGCAAAAAAATTGAGGGGCAAAAAAAATGGCAAAACACCACGCACACCTGATACGCGTGCGGGACTTTGTGCGACACGCGGTGGAGCGGGTGGGCGGCAGAATGACCCGGAGCGCCTCCATGACGCGCTGGATGAGCTCGCGGCTGGCCATGCGGAGAATCAACAACCTCCTGTTCCTCGAGCGGCGCCAGACGGTGCAGGCGTTCGACGTGATGGTGGAGCTGCTCGCGGCCGAGAGGCTGCTGCCGTATGGCAAGATCCGCGCGCTCGTGGCCCAGAGGGGCGAGGTGCGCGCGGCGGCGATGCTTCTTCTTCTTTCTGATTAAAAAAACCCCCTCATCACACCATACGCGCCGCCGGCACCACCCCAAACACGAAATGTTCCGACGCTCCGACCTCCTGTCCAAGGTAAAGGAAGAGTACGACCTCCTCCAAAGGCTGGGCGGGATCCGGCCCGCCGACAAGACGCGGCTGTACAGCGCGATCGCGGACCCCGAGGAGTCGGCGCGGTACATGCTGCTGGAGTCGGGCAGGAAGAAGAAGAAGGCGAAGCAGTCCCGGGAGCTCGCGGCGCGGCTGGTGCGGGCGCGGGACTTCGTGCGCGGGGCGATGGAGCGCGTGGGCGCGACGGTGCGCCGGGGCGGGCACATCACGCGCTGGATGAACGCGCGGCTCGGCAACAGCATGCAGAAGATCGACGGGCTGCTGTTCTTCGAGCGGCGCCTCGCGTCGCAGGCGTTCGACGTGCTGATCGAGCTGCTGGTCGGGGAGAAGCTCCTGGCCGAGGACCGGATCCGCGCGCTGGCGGCGCAGAAGCACGCCGTGCTGGAGGAGTGGGGGTGCAACGGCCCGCAGGCGGGCGCTTAATCGCCACCACTCAGCAGTCAGCGGCCGCAGCATATAAAACCCCCTCCCTTCCTCGCGCCCACTGTATGATAAAGCAGACATGCTCCACTTTCAGCATGCTGACGCGGCGGGCCGCCGCGCGATACGCGGTGCTGACCGCAGTGTGTTTGATAGCTGCTTTGGCTCTGATCTTTCGGCACAAGATGATGAACGACGGTGGCGTCGAGCGCTGGTTTCAGGAGGAGCTGAGCGTCGAGGCACAGACAGAAACGGCCGGCTGGAACGAAAGCGAAAAGGACAGCCGGCTGTATCGTATGAGCAAATGGGGCGCGCTCAGCCCGCAACAGTTCCGGTCGTTCGTGTCGCACCAGATCGAGGGCTTGCATCTGAGCCAAGATTCCCCCTTCTTCTTTCTGGAGGTCGGCATGGGCGTCGGGGCCTTCACTCGCGTGATCCTGCAGACCTTTCCGCAGTCACACGGCGTGGGGTTCGACATGCTACCGGGTGCTGTGAACGTGGCATCCCGGGTGCTGCCAAACGCGAGGATGGTGGTGTTGGAAGGGAACATGCTGAGCCTGACCCGGCTGTTCCCGCGCTCTTACTTCGACAATGTCTTCATCCCTGGCAGCATCTGCTACCTGGCCTCGATGCGCGAGGTGGAAACGGTGGTGCGGGCGTCGGCGGCGATTCTCAAGCCGGGCGGGGGCATGTGCTTGTCGATGATTGCCAGCGACACGTCCGACACGGGAACGTGCCGAACCAGGATACCCAAGTCCTTCTTCCTCGTCACGCTCCGTCCCGGCCTGCGCGTCGTGCAGATGGACGAGATGGACAGCTGGAACACGAGCCACCAGTTCGGCAGGTACTCCGTCTGCCTTCGGAAATCGTCGCGAATATAAAAATAAAAAGCCCGTATAAAAGCCCCGCCCCGCCCACCGCGCACACATGCTGGTGGCGACGCGCGCGCTCGCGGACGCGGTGCTGGGCGGCCGGTACACGTCGACGATCGGGAGACCGCA
>Ga0247840_10009788_pt1 | contig 12215 bp, 13 predicted proteins | sample LaCruzMarch2015__FD_192404 | JGI IMG/M metagenome (GOLD analysis project Ga0247840, IMG submission 192404) | Freshwater microbial communities from meromictic Lake La Cruz, Castile-La Mancha, Spain - LaCruzMarch2015_17m | ecosystem: Environmental > Aquatic > Freshwater > Lake | place: Spain...
TAAACACAAATGAACAATAACGATAATCGCTCTCTTACTCCCCCTTTAGGGGGTTGGGGGGCAGCTTTGGTTGACCTCATTACAATTTCGCAATTCTACGGCCGTGATAGCCGTTTCGTAATTGCTGGAGGTGGAAACACTTCGTACAAAAATGCAGAAAAACTTTGGGTAAAAGCAAGCGGATCGTCGTTGGCAACCATTACCGAAGACGGTTTTGCTGTGTTGGACAGAGCTAAACTCAACCTCATGTCAGATAAAACGTATAGCACTAATGCTGCCGAACGTGAGGAAGAGGTAAAAAATGATTTGGCTGCGGCTACAATATCTAAAGGCAAACGTCCTTCGGTAGAAACATCGATGCACAACGTAATTGACTTTGCTTATGTGGTACACATGCATCCAACATTGGTAAATGGCTTGATGTGCGCTAACAATGCCGAAAGTGTTTTGAAAAAATTGTTCGGAACCAAAGCATTGTATATTGAATATACCGACCCTGGTTATGTTTTGTTCAAAAAAGTGGAAGATGCCATCAAGGCTTTCCGTGCTGAGGATGGTGCCGAACCTGCTGTTATCTGGTTACAAAACCACGGAATATTCGTAGCTGCCAACAGTATTGAAGAAGTGAAAGTGCTTTATACAAAGATATTGGACACGATAGATAAACATGCCCCCCAACCCCCTAAAGGGGGAGAAGAAATCCCCCCTTTAGGGGGTCAGGGGGCTGTCGAATTGATTCCTGCCATTCGCATGATGCTTTCGAAAGATGGTTTGAAAACACTAAAAGTGCGCAAAAATGCCTTGATAAAACATTTTTATGATACTGAAGAAAATCAGGCGAAAATAGCAAAACCATTTACGCCTGACGCAATTGTTTATTGCAAGTCGAATTATGTATTTTTGAATGACGAAGCACCAGAAGATGTAATTGCCGAAGCCGCAAAACAGATTCCTGAATTTACTGCTAAGTTTGGTTATCAGCCAAAAATTTTCCTTATTAAAGGAATTGGATTAGTAGCTGCGGGTGATAATGCTGCGCAATGCGATATTTTGCTGGATGTGTTTGAAGATGCGATGAAAATTGCATATATTTCCGAATCATTTGGCGGTACGCACCCAATGACACAAGAACAAATAGACTTTATCGATAATTGGGAAGTAGAAAATTATCGTCGTAGTGTAGCAGCAGGAGCTTCAAAAGGTCGTGCCGAAAACAAAACTATTATCGTAACCGGAGCTGCACAAGGTTTTGGCGAAGGAATAGCCCGTTGTTTATTACAAGAAGGCGCTAATATAGTAGTGGCGGATATGAACGAAGTGGTTGGTCGTGCTACAGTGGAACGTTTTAATAGTATGGCAAAAAGCAACCGCGCTATTTTTGTAAAAACAAATGTAAGCGAAATTCCAAGTATCGAAAATTTGGTTCACGAAACAATTTGCAACTTTGGAGCTATCGACAGTTTTATTAGCAATGCCGGCGTGCTTCGAGCAGGCGGATTGGATGATATGACACCCGAAGATTTCGAATTTGTTACTAAAATTAATTACAATGCGTATTTTTATTGTACAAAAGTAGTAAGCAGAGTAATGAAATTACAAACCAAATATGCTCCTGAGTATTATGCCGATATTATCCAAGTAAATTCAAAATCGGGATTACGTGGTAGTAAAGCTAATTTTGCTTATGCAGGTGGAAAGTTTGGTGGCATTGGTCTTACGCAATCTTTTGCATTGGAACTGGCTCCTTTCCGTATCAAAGTAAACTCAATTTGTCCAGGCAACTTTTACGAAGGTCCACTTTGGAGCGATCCTGTAAATGGACTTTTTGTTCAATATTTAAATGCAGGAAAAGTGCCGGGTGCCAAAACTATTGATGATGTAAAAGCGTTTTATTTAGCACAAGTTCCATTACAAAAAGGTTGCTCGCCCGAAGATGTTACAAAAGGCGCACTTTACTTGATGGAGCAGTGTGGCGAAACCGGACAAGCATTGCCAATTACTGGTGGGCAGGTGATGCTAAATTGACCCCCTGCCCCCTAAAGGGGGTTCTAAGAGGGAGAAACCCTAACCCCTTGTATATCCCGATTACTATTGGGAGGGAATTATGCAAGTTTGTCTTCATAATTTTCTGTTTTGGAGTTAGTGGTAAAATTGAAATATATTAAAAAATAACAAATAAAAAATTCCTTTGAAGGGTTAAGAAAACTTTAGTAGACGAAAGTAACTTAGTTCCCCTTTAGGGGTTAGGGGTTTATATGAAAACAACAGCAATCCGTTTATATGGCAAAAAAGATCTTCGTATGGAAGAGTTCGAATTGCCTCAAATTAAAGAAGATGAAATACTTGCAAAAGTAGTTTCTGATTCTTTGTGTATGTCATCGTACAAAGCAGCCACACAGGCTACCGACCACAAACGTATCCCAAATGATATCGCCGAAAATCCGATAATCATTGGGCACGAGTTTGCCGGCGAAATTGTAGAAGTAGGTTCGAAATGGGCAAGTCAGTTTAAAACCGGCGATAAATTTTCCATTCAACCTGCTTTATATTACGAAGATGGCCCAGTAGGTGTGTTAAGTGCGCCGGGTTATAGTTATCAACACATTGGTGGCGATGCCACTTATGTTGTTATTCCCAAAGAGGTGATGGAAAAAAGCTGCTTATTGGCTTACAAAGGCGAAGGTTTTTATCCTGCATCATTGGCCGAACCGCTTTCGTGCGTTATTGGTGCTATGCACGCCAACTACCACACCACTCCGGGAAGTTACGAACACAAAATGGACATTGTAGATGGTGGAAAAATGGCAATTCTGGCCGGTGTTGGTCCTATGGGATTGGCTGCTATCAACTACGTACTTCTTCGCGACGATCGCAAACCTTCCGTTTGTGTAGTTACCGATGTGGATCAAACGCGCCTCGACCGTGCTGCAACCATTCTTCCTGTTGATTTTGCAGCTTCGCGTGGTATCGATTTGAAATATATCAATACCGGCAAAATGGAAAACCCTGTGGAAGAATTAAAAGCCATTACAGGCGGATATGGTTACGATGATGTTTTTGTTTTTGCGCCTGTAAAACCGGTTGTTGAGCAGGGTGATGCCATTTTGGCTTTTGATGGCTGTCTGAATTTTTTCGCTGGTCCAAGTGACCCGAACTTCAGCGCAACTTTCAATTTTTATAATGTGCATTACGCTTATACACACGTTGTTGGCACAAGTGGCGGTAATACCGACGATATGAACGAAGCACTCGACATGATGAGCAAAGGACTTGACCCTGCCGGTTTGGTAACGCATATTGGCGGTTTAGGAGCTGTAATTGAAGCAACAAAACATTTACCTGAAATTCCCGGTGGTAAAAAACTGATTTATACGCACATCGATATGCCATTAACACCAATTTCGGATTTTGCCAAATTGGGCGAAACCAACGAATTGTTCAAAACATTGGCTGAAATTTGTGCTAAAAACCTCGGTTTGTGGAGCGTGGAAGCTGAAAGCTTTTTATTGGCAAATGCAGATAAACTTTAAAGAGCCCATAACCCCTAAAGGGGAATTATGCAAGTCCAACTTCATGATTTTTACAATTAAAGACAAATAAATTAACAATACTAATCGCTCTTATCCCCCTTTAGGGGTTAGGGATAGGTTTATTTTTATCATTATGAAACAACTTGATGTAAAACTGATGCATCCGAAAGAGCAAATTAATGTGATTATCGGACGAATTTACCGGAGTGGAATGACAACTACTTCGGGTGGTAATATTTCCATTAAAGATGGAAATGGTGATATTTGGATAACGCCTTCGGCAGTTGATAAAGGATCGTTGACTGTGAAAGACATTGTGTGTGTAAAAAAAGATGGAACCATCGTTGGTCAACACAAACCTTCGTCGGAATTTCCTTTTCACAAAGCAATTTTCGAAGCGCGTCCTGAACTGACAGCTATTATTCACGCTCACCCGCCGGGCTTGGTCGCATTTAGTATTGCTCGCGTTGTTCCTGATACCAGCATTGTTCCTCAGGCTCGTAAAATTTGTGGCGAAATTGGATTTGCTCCTTATGGATGTCCCGGAAGTGAAGATTTGGGTGAAAAAATTGCTGCTGAATATAAAAACAAGAAATACAAGGCAGTAATCATGGAAAACCACGGAGTTGTACTTGGTGGAAGCGATATGATGGATGCATACCAACGTTTCGAAACATTGGAATTTTGCTGTCGAACTATTGTGAATGCCGGCCGTATAGGTAAAGTAAATACACTGACCGATGAGCAAATATCGAAATATGTAAATCATTTCCCTAAAAATATCACACCATTTATGGATGTCGAATATCCTTCGGACGAACGTGAAATTAGAACTGAAATGGTCAATATTATCCGTCGTGCGTGCGACCAGGGATTGATGATTTCTACCTACGGAACAGTTTCGGTACGTTGGAAAGACAATGATTTTCTGATAACACCACGCGATGTAGCTCGTTGGGATATATTAGCAAAAAATATTGTACAGGTAAAAAATGGAATGGCTGAAGCCGGTAAAGAGCCAAGTCGCTCAGTTGCTTTACATCATCGTATTTACCAACTTTATCCGCATATCAATTCAATTATTACAACGCAACCAAACAATTTAATGGCACATGCGGTAAGTCATCAGAAGTTTGATGTCCGCACTATTCCCGAAAGTTGGATTTTTTTGCAAGACGTACCGTCAATTCCATTCGAAAGTTTGTATAACGACACAGAAGTTATAGCAGAAATGTTTGCGAAGAATCGTGTGGTAATTGTTGAAAATGATTGCGTTATCGTTACAGGAAATAAATTGATTAATACTTTTGATTACCTCGAAGTAGCCGAATTCTCGGCTAACTCATTGGTTATGGCTTCATCTATCGGGCCATTAAAACCCATGGGAGAAAAGGAAATTGAGGAATTAAGAGTGGCATTTAATGTAAAATAAATAATGCATAAAGCCCTGTTTTGGTTTCGTCGCGATTTACGTCTCGACGATAATGTAGGATTGTTTTATGCGCTGAAATGCGGTTTGCCAGTCATTCCCGTTTTCGTTTTCGATACCGATATTTTAAATCAATTGGACAACAAGCAGGATAAGCGGGTAGATTTAATTCATCAACGATTAACCGATTTGCATGACGAACTGAGAAAATACGGCTCGACTTTGTTGGTGAAATACGGTCGTCCGGAGGAAATCTTTCCTGAATTGTGTGTACAATACGATGTAACACAGATATTTTGCAATGAAGATTATGAGCCGAAAGCTATTGCACGTGATAATGAAATTACAAAAATTGTTGCAACAAAAAATATTGCTTTTCATAGTTTTAAAGACCAGGTTGTTTTTGCTAAAAACGACGTACTCAAGCCGGATGGTAAACCCTACACCATTTTTACACCTTATTCCAACAAATGGAAATCGCACTTGAGCGCAACTCCAATTAATACATATAATTCGGAATTACTACTCGATAATTTTTACAAAACCAATTCATTTTCAATGCCTTCGCTTATTGATATTGGATTTAAGGCAACTGTCATAAGATGGAATTTACCTGACTTATCGCCAGACGTTTTAATAAATTATCCCGAAACGCGTAATTTTCCTGCGCTCGAAAAAGGAACTTCGCATTTGAGTGTTCATCTTCGTTTTGGTACAGTAAGCGTTCGTAAAATGGTAAAAAAGGCACTCGAAACGAACGAACAATTTTTAAACGAACTTATTTGGCGCGAGTTTTTTATGATGATTTTATATCATTTCCCAAAGGTTGTTCGGCAATCGTTTAAACCTAAATACGACGAAATTAAGTGGCGAAATAATGAAACTGAATTTGCTAAATGGTGCGAAGGTAAAACAGGCTACCCGCTTGTGGATGCTGGTATGCGCGAACTAAATGCTACTGGATTGATGCACAATCGTGTGCGTATGGTGGTTGCTTCGTTTCTGGTAAAGCATTTGTTGATTGATTGGCGCTGGGGCGAAGTTTATTTTGCTCAAAAACTGCTCGACTACGACCTTTCGGCTAACAACGGAAATTGGCAGTGGGCAGCAGGATGCGGTTGTGATGCTGCACCTTACTTTCGGGTTTTTAACCCCACCGAACAAGTTAAGAAATTCGATAGTAACCTGAAATATATTCGTCGTTGGGTATCCGAAATCGACCAACTTTCGTATCCAGCACCAATAGTAGAGCATACTTTTGCCCGAAATCGTGTACTTGAGGTGTTTAAAAATGCGTTGGGATAAAAAAGTGAAATAAAATTGGCTTTTTTTGCTGTATTTCATTGTTGTTTTGTAGAAAAAGAGTACTTTTGCAGTCCAATTTAGCGTAATCTCTGACAGAATAATGAGAAGTCTGTGAATATTGCGCACTAATTACTTAAAAAAGAGCAAAATGGATTTTATTAAAATTGCTGAACAAGCATTTCTTGTTGAGAAAACGCACCCCGAATTTAAAGCAGGCGACACTGTAACAGTAGCTTACCGTATTATTGAGGGTAGCAAAGAACGTATTCAGGAATATCGTGGCGATGTTATCAAAATTGTTGGTCACGAAAACAAAAAACGTTTTACTGTTCGTAAAATGTCTGGCAGTATTGGTGTAGAGCGTATTTTTCCGCTCGATTCTCCGTTTATCGAGAGCATTACTGTAAACAAACGCGGTAAAGTACGTCGTGCTAAATTGTACTACTTACGCGCACTTACCGGCAAAAAAGCCCGCATCAAAGAAAGACGCGTGTAAGCTTTTTAATTCACTACAAAGTAAAAAAAGAGAAAATGGCTTCGGCAGTTTTCTCTTTTTTGCTTTTTAAACTATCTTTGTGCTCCAAACATATAATTTCTATGTCAGCATTTTTCAAAATATTACTGAAACGATACTATTTCTTAGCCCCTTTAGGGGTTTGGGGCATTTTTCTTTTCTTTTCCTGCTCTCCCAAAAACGCTGATAAATCTTCTGATTCTGCAACAGACTCACTTCAATTGCATTATGCCGAAGGTTTTGCTGTTTTTTACCACAATGAATATAAAGAAATATTGGTTTATAGTCCGTGGAAAAAGGGTGAAGTATATGCGCGCTATTTTTTAGTTAAAAACAAAGAGACTGAAACCCCCGAGAACGGACAAAAGGTTGTCGTTCCCCTAAAATCATTGGCTGCAACTTCGGTAACACATTTCGAGTTTCTGAGTTTATTAGGCGAAATAAGCTCATTGTCAGCTGTTTGCTCTCCGCGTTTAATTTATAATAAAGCGGTTTTAAAAAAGTTTAACGAAGATAAACTGACTGATTTGGGTGATGCTTTTAATGTAAATGTGGAAAAAACGCTTCAATTAAAGCCCGAAGCAGTGATGATGAGCGGCTACAATCAAAACGATCCATATTCGCAGCGTGTTTCGCAAGCGGGCATTCCGGTTATTATCAATGTGGAATGGATGGAAACATCCCTCCTGGCCCGCGCCGAATGGATAAAGTTTGTGGCAGCTTTTTACAATAAAGAGCAAATGGCCGACAGTATTTTTAATGCGGTAAGTACGAATTACGAAGCTATAAAAGCAAAAGCAGCGGTAGTGAAAGTAAAGCCTCGAATAGTGGCGGGAAATAGCTTCCGTGGCACGTGGTATATGCCTTCGGGTCGAAACTATATGGCAAAATTGTACACTGATGCGGGTGCTAATTATTATTATATAAATAATACTACAGCAGGAAGTTTACCCCTAAATGTAGAAACTGTATTAAAGAATTTCTCAGATTGCGATATATGGTTAAACTGCAATTTCAATTCGTTGAGCGAATTACAAAATGCCGACACAAAACATACACTATTTAAGGCCTTTAAGCAAAAGCAAGTATATAATTTTAATAATCGCCTTTTGCCTTCGTCGGCAAATGATTTCTGGGAAAGTGCCGTTGCACGTCCCGATTTCTTGCTGAGTGATGTGATAGCGATTCTGCATCCGGATCTTATGCCAAATCATGAATTTATTTATGCTAAAAAATTAGAATAGACTGCGAATGAGAAGCCGAAATTTTCTATATTTTTCAATTTTGTCGGTACTGACAATGCTACTTTTCCTGTCCGATTTGGCATGGGGTAGCATTACCATTCCTTTTCGCGAAATATTGGATGTGTTTTTCGGAAAAGGCGAAAGCATAAATACGGAAATATTGCTTAATTTTAGATTGCCAAAAGCTATTACAGCTATACTTACAGGTGCCGCTTTGTCGGTAGCCGGATTGATGATGCAAACGCTTTTTCGCAATCCACTGGCCGAACCTTATATTTTGGGAGTAAGCTCAGGAGCAAGTTTGGGCGTAGCGTTAGTTACTATGGCATCTGGTTTTTTACCTGCAATATTAATGAATAGCGGTTGGGCTATGATTCTGGCTGCTGTAATTGGTGGTGCTTTGGTACTTCTGATGGTGTTGGGCGTTTCGTTTCGAATTCAGAATGCGGTATCCTTACTTATTGTTGGAATAATGTTTGGCACTATTGCTGGTTCGGTGGTGAGTGTTATGCAAAATTTCAGCAATCCTGATGCTATCAAGTTATTTATAATGTGGACTTTTGGTAGTTTAAGTGCCGTAACATGGACCTATATGCAAGCTTTATTACCCATTATCTTACTTGGTCTACTAATGGCCATGATGTTACATAAACGCTTGGATGTGTTGTTGTTGGGCGAAAATTATGCACGCGGATTGGGAGTCTCGGTTATTCAAACACGCTTTTTCATAATTTTAGCAACAGGTTTGCTGGCGGGAGGTATTACTGCATTTACGGGTCCCATTGCGTTTGTTGGTGTGGCAATTCCGCATATTGCACGTGGTATTTTCCAAACATCAACACACAAAATTCTGATTCCGGCAACCATGCTTTGCGGGGCATCGCTTTTGCTTGTTTGCGATTTAATTTCGCAACTACCAGCATACACATTGCCCATAAATACAATTAGTTCGCTGTTTGGTGCACCGATAATATTGTGGATAATAATGAAGAAAAAGTGAGTAAATACAGCCCCAAGCCCCTAAAGGGGATGTGAATTAGTTCCGAATGGTCTAATCTTAAAGCCCCTTTAGGGGTTTGGGGCAATTTGATATAATAATTTCTAATAAAATATGTCTTCCGTCCTAAGTACACATAATCTCTCCATCGGTTATTCTAAAAAAAAGAATAAATCTATTGTGCAATCCGACCTCAATTTAGAGTTGAATGCAGGTGAATTGGTGTGTCTTATTGGTCAAAATGGTTGTGGAAAATCCACTTTGCTGCGCACATTAGCAGGTTTGCAAAAGCCGCTTCACGGAAAAGTATTGGTCGACAATCAGGTATTAGCCAACATCCGAATTCACGAAAAGGCTCGAAAATTAGCCCTTGTATTAACCGAAAAAGTGGATATCGAAAATGCAACGGTTACGGATATTGTCCGTATGGGACGCCAACCTTATTGCAATTGGTGGGGAAATTTGTCGGATGCGGATTATAGTATTGTAAACGAAGCCATTGAAATGGTGCATTTGGAGACCAAAGCCGATTGTCATCTGAATGAACTTTCGGATGGTGAACGGCAGCGCGTAATGATTGCCAAAGCATTAGCGCAGGATACACCGCTTATTTTACTCGACGAACCAACGGCGCATCTCGACTTGCCAAATCGGGTGGAAATTATGTTGCTACTTCACAAGTTGGCACACCGAACCGGAAAATCAGTTGTTATTTCGACACACGAATTGGATATGGCGCTACAAGCTGCCGACCGAATATGGTTAATGACGAAAACGGATGGAATTGAGTGTGGCGTACCTGAAGATTTGGTGTTGCAGGGACATTTTCACGAAGCGTTTCAAAGTAAATCGTACTACTTCAATTCAGCCAACGGCAACTTCTCGATGAATTATCCCATGACTAAAAAAGTGTGGGTAGAAGGAGACAAAACCCGCATGTATTGGACGTTGCGTGCATTGGCTCGTGCCGGTTATATGGTGGTTGAAGAAGCCGAAGTAGTGATAAAAATCACTCCCGAAAACTGGACAATTGAAAACGAAGAATTGAAATCCGTGGAAGAATTATTGACAAAATTAGAAGAACTTACTTAAAAATATACAGTGAGAGTAGGACTTCGAGTCGTGCCTTCACTTTACATCGTGATTGACGAATTTTTCCCGTTTTTACATTTAGTATTTAAAAATTATTTCTATATTTGCAATCTGTATGTTATAAATCACAGTGAATCAAATCTTAACAATGAAAGAAATTGAATTTATAGTATTTTTGGACTCTCAACAACTAAATCGATTAAGAGTGAGACTAATAACAGAAAATGGAGAATTAATCGATGTAATGTATCAATACGAATCACTTATCAATACTAATTGGACTGCAATTGTACGCTATGATTGTGCTCATGGGTTTTTCCACCGCGATGTTTTAATGCCAAATGGCGACAAAGAAAAAAAGTCTATCGAGATTGATTCACTAAAAAATGCTTCAAAGTACGCTGAACAGGATTTGAAAGATAGATGGGAATGGTATAGAGACAGATTTATCAAAAAACTTAAAAAGTAAAAAATGACTCATAAAGAAACAGTTGAAAGAAATATAGGATTGACATTTGATTTTGTCAATTACCTTATTGAAAACAAAGAAGAGGTAAATAAGCTGCCAGACAACTTTAAACTCGAATTTGTTGAAAAAGATTTTACAAAAATTGAACAAAAGCAAACACAAATAGTATCAAATTTAGACTTGCAACAAAAATATGTTCGAGTAAAAAATGCATTTGATGTAGCCTATTAATTTCGATTTTTATAATTTTCTCGCCCGCTGTAGCGACAGCGGAATTACATATTATCAAAAGCGTTAGCTTTTATGTTCTTTTAAATTTACCAAAAATAAGTTCTAATTGTTTGCATTTTAATTTATGGCTTTAAAAAAAACTATACATGTTCAAGGCATAGATGTAATCCTTTATGATAAAAACGACGAGGAATATATTTCGTTAACAGATATTGCAAGACATAAAAATCCTATTGAACCCAAGGATGTGGTAAAAAACTGGATGAGAACCAGAAGCACGATAGAGTTTTTAGGTTTATGGGAACAATTAAACAATCCTCTTTTCAAAGGGGTCGAATTCGACTCCTTTCTATTTAATGCAGGGGGCAACGCATTTACACTTTCACCACAAAGATGGATAGAAGCTACAAATGCTATTGGTATAGTTTCCAAATCGGGAAATATGGGTGGTACGTTTGTTTAGTATATGCATCCGAAGCTGACTTGCTAAACGTTGCTTTATTTGGAATTATTGCAAAACAATGGCGCGAAAAGTATCCCGAAGGAAAAGGAAATATTCGTGACATGGCATCGTTGGAACAATTAGTGGTGCTAAGTAATATGGAAAGCATAAATGCATTGTTAATTTCACAAGAAATGCCTCAAAGTCAGCGAATTTCTCAACTAAACAAAGTTGCAATTGCTAAAATGAAATCGTTGATAGAAAATACTGCAAGTAAAAAATTGAAATAACATAAAATCATCTTTGTAAATGTAAAAAATATCTATATATTTGCAAAAAAATAACATACAGAAATCTCCCTCTCTAAAGTTCATCCGTCGGCTGACGGAGTGAGGGTTAGGGAAAGGTATATCATAATAATATGGAAAAATGATTCTATAATTTATATGGAACAATTTAGAATTTTAGAAAACGGTAATAATCAATTATCTTATAAATCAATGAAAATCATTAAATAAGAGTAAAGGCATCGCCCCGCCCTCGCTGAGCGTAGGCACTTTGGCTCGGAATAGGCACTTTGCCTATGTCGCGGTAAAAGCAAAACTCTGCTTTGAATATTCAAAAACATAACACCGGCTGCGTTTCAAATCCAATTGAAGCGTAGCCGGTTTTTTTTTCGTACAAACAAAATTTTAAGTTTAAATGTTATGCTATCAAAAGAAGTTTTGTATATTTGCGTGTTCAACTATAAATAGATAACTATATGATATATACTGTTAGAATAAATGAGAATACCCCTAACGGAAAAAGGATTGTTGAAGAATTACGTAGTAACTACAAAGATGTTGAGTTTGTGGATTCCACTTTAGTACATGACAAAAATTATATAGCGATATAATTATTTGATTATCAATAAAATAAGTTATATTTTATTTGGTAAAGACCTTGAAATTTCGTATCTT
>Ga0247840_10009789_pt1 | contig 12214 bp, 16 predicted proteins | sample LaCruzMarch2015__FD_192404 | JGI IMG/M metagenome (GOLD analysis project Ga0247840, IMG submission 192404) | Freshwater microbial communities from meromictic Lake La Cruz, Castile-La Mancha, Spain - LaCruzMarch2015_17m | ecosystem: Environmental > Aquatic > Freshwater > Lake | place: Spain...
GATGTTGGTTCAGGCGGGCCAGCAGTCGCTCATCGTTGGGGGACAGCACAGTGCTCATGGGCGGTTCTCGTGTTTGTCGACGGTTACCGCTGTATTTTAAGCTACCACATCAGTTTTGATCACACCCAGTCAACCACAAGCTTTTCTAATTCAGAGGATTCACGGAAAGGAAATAAGCTTGCAAAGTATTTGTACTCACCGAGAGCATCATAGCCCTTTCCAGAATAGCCGGTAAACCTGTCAATCGGTAATTTAGAGTTACGCGCATCAAATTTTGTCGGCCACGATAGGTTAAAGTAAGGCTCTGTTGTTCCAATTGATGGATGCAACCAACCGCCGAATACTTTTGCGGAAGTCCGAAGCTGCTGGTCAGGTAATTTGAAGATAACACGAAAAAAAAGATAAATAGCTGATGCTCTCTCCAAATCAAATTGAGGAAGGCAATATTTTTCATGGTATTGCTTTATCAGATCCAAACGTTGGCTAGCAGGCAGTGCTAGAAAAGCCATCGCAGTTGGCACGAGTTCAGTGTAAGAAAGCTGCTGTTTAGGATCTATGGTCTTTGACCACATAGGCAATTTATCAAACATCAAAGAAACCATTTTCATCTCCACTCGTCTTGATTGATGCTCATTTGGTGGGCTTGACATCCTGGGCACCGGCTTTGCCTGAGACATTGGAAGACTTGACAGCACCAGTACAATCCCAAGCACTATCAATATTATGGACCGTTCCGCTCCCATCCCAGCAAGCTGGTTTATTAGAGGTTGAGGGCAAAATGCCAGCAATCGTATCGGGATTATTGGTCTTAAAATCCGCAGGCAATGGACCTTCGAAAAATTAAACTTTGCCAACATACTTTATTGCCCCCTTAGTTCCGGGTCGGCTTGAAGAGTAATATTGGTCGGTGCAGTCATACCCAGGGGGTAAAATTTCCGCCTTGTTTCCAGCTTTTATCTCCCAAGCTTCCCAATAGTGGTAAGCCTTCTTGAAGTTGGTGGTACCATCCGGATTGACGCTGTCAAATGATGCTGTGACCTCCTGTATTATCCACCCATCTTTACCCGCCGCATTAGGAAGGTCAAACAAAACCTTCCAATCGAAGCCGCCACACCCCAAGTCTTTCGGACCGCTCACTGTCGTAATCTTAGGATTCTGAGCAGCAAGGGGACAGGTCTCTTTAGTCTTGTCAATAGGAACATTGGCGTCTTTGGTTTCACTTGGCTTTTTTGATGGTGTACATCCAGAAATTGGCATGACATCACCTCGCTTCAAGTCTGGATTTCGCCTGGTTGAGGAAAATCAGGAATTTCTGAAAAAGACGCTCCAAGACAATCGCCGCTTCGTCTGACTTGGCGTTTTCCAAAGTCCCATTAATCCAGGGATACTGTCGGTCGGCAAAGCACCCATGTCCCAAAGTGAACATTAATCCAGCAAACAGTGGGCCCCCGATGACCCAGGAAGTTCCATACTCGGTCGCCATCGCGTAGGCTTCATCCACCAGCGCGGTAATGGCGGACTCTCCAAGAGTTTGCACCTTCTCAGGGTGGACTCCATAAAGTACATTCACTAAATCCGACGTTGGCTGCTTGGCAAATGCAATAACATTCTCATACCGCGCCTGGACAGCCCTATTCAAAGCACGTCTCTCATATTCGTGCTGCGGCCCTGACGTGGTCGCTACATATTCTATTATGGTATCGTACAGACGGTCAGCACGAATCATCTCACCGGTTTCATCCTTGACGAACAATGCTTGAGTAATTCCCCGATACTGTGGATCATTATCGAAAAAACTGCCAAGCATTAACATTAGCTCGACATAAAATCGTACAGGTCCCCGCAGTGTGAACCCATACCTGTGGCTCTCCTTGAGACCGATAGAAATGGTACTGCGGACGGCTTCCTTGCCCATGGAATTAAACTGTATCGGTGCAAACCCTTCGATATGCGAGACTAACTCATCTGCGAAACGCTCAACTTGCGCTTCTTCGAATCTTCGCATTTGTTCTGGTCGAATAACTAGCACAACCAATCTCCGTGCTTGAGCCTAACGTGAAGGCTAAAGCGGCGCGCGCCCCTGATGGGCTAGCGAATTATCACGACGCCTGTGGCGCGCGCTCGCTTTTGAGCCAAAGGTTAGGCTATTTCTTATCTTCATCTTGCGTTCATCGCAATGCTACGATGCGAGACCTGACCCCATTCTGCCCTACGATGCGAGACCTGACCCCATTCTGCCATAAATCATTCGAGTGCGAACATCCGGAAATCCTTCTCGTCGGCGCCTTTATCTTTGCATGCGATTCCGCCGCGCAGCGTGCGTTTAGTTGCCATAACGCTTCCCCGCGCAATAACGATGCCTTGCCTTTCTGTGCCGCAGGTAAAATTTTCGGGTAGGTTCCAACGTTTTTGCTTATCTGCCGAGGCAGCAGTTCCGGCAACAATCATGACGGTCTTGCCGCCGAGTTCTGGATATCGAAAAACTTGGGGTGACGTATTGTCGCGCCTCAAAAAGAAACAGGGTGACTTCGGTTCTAGGACAACGATTTTCTCAGAATCCCTGATTCGATACCTGAGCAAGCAGGACTCGCGGTCGTTCAATATGTCCATGTGTACGCGGTCGATTATCGCTGAATCCGCGATGTCGAGACAATATTCATCCGCAGGGCAAGAAATGTAACCGAACAACAAGAGCGAAAAAATAAATAGATGATTTCATGTTAGCTCCCAGAACCAGACCTCTTGCCCTAGAGAAAAGTACAGCGAATCGCCCCCTTTCATTTCGATGCCATTCCAGACGCCGATATGGTCTGTCGGACCCCATCCGTTCTTAATGAACACGATTCCCTTCTTGCCTCCATAATCTCCCCTGGTGACGCCCTTTCTTTTCTCGGGAATGCCAACGATAGCCGTTAGAGTCGTGAGCCAGTTGGCGAGTTCTTGTGCGGCCAATATGTGCCTGGGGGTATGATTGAAACTGGGATAGCATCGGCGTTTCGGGTACATAACATCAAATGAGCTTGTATCAACATTAGACCTTTCCAAAGCAACTCCCATGCGAATCGCGCATTGGTTTGGAAATGTCGAGGTGTCGCACGGAGAATCAGGGTAAGGATGATTATCCCATAGTTTTTGAAAAGAGACTTTCTTAGAAATGGGTTTCCGAAAATGGCTGGCTCGACCTGCTTTCATTCTGAATCTCCCAAAATAGCCAAAAGTAACTCTGGCTGATAGCTCGCCCTAAATGATCGCGATTCCACGGCTCGGACTCGCTCGGTTGGATTGCTGCATATGATAGCAGAACGGCGATTAGTCCCTTCCGCGACTATCGATCCAGCCCGACTATGGCGCGCGCTCTAGATGACCCTGCGAGTTAGCACAACGCCCGTGGCGCGCGCTCGCTTTTGAAACGAAGATTTGGCTTCTCATCTTGGCCACGCTATTTCTGCAATGCTCGCGGCTTAAGTCAGTGCCATTCGGTACTGACCTTTTTTCGATGCATTAACACCTAAAATCTCTGCGGTACATTTTTGTCAATCATTTGTTGCTTTAACCCATCTTCATATCCTTTGTTGTAAGCCTCTCCGATATTTTCCATATGCGCACAAGAGTCTCGTGGTCTTCCTTCATGGCCGTCACGACACCCCTTCTGGTAATAACGATTGTCGATTCCGTGACTAATTAAATCGCGAATAAAACCCATGGCCTCTACCTCGTTAGTTGTCGGATAATAGACGGCTAATGTATTGCCTAACGTTTGGGCCAAGGCGGCGCGCGCCTACACGAAACCCGCAACCAGCACGACGCCTGTGGCGCGCGCTCGCTCTTTGGCCGAAGGTTAGGCATTTTCTATGCGTTTCTTGGTTCTGGAATTAAGTAAACTGTCCCCGGAATTGCGGAATTGCGGGCATCTTTTCATCGACTTTCACTGTAAAGGGTACTGACGCCTTTTCCCTGACCCCTTTTCCCCTTTATGTCCCAAGGGGCCATCTCCCCGTATAAGCGAGGCGAGCTGGTCGTACGGTAGTATGACCGGACAGTCATAGCACCCTGGTAAAACATCGTATTGTTCGAAATAAAACGCAAGCCCATCTGAAGTTACGACGAAGGAGTCTATCCGGCCTTTCGCCAGAAGCTCCGTGAACGTGGGCTGTTTGCGTATTCTTGACGCCTGTGCTTTTTCGACATAGACGGACAATTGCTCGCCCAATTCCCGGTCCGTCGGATAGCTTGCGCCCTGACGCTGCAAGTCCTTCAAGATCAAACCCGAGAGGACTCTTACACTTTCCGGGGATAGCTGCAGCAAGTCCCAGAGTTTCAGGTCGCGCACAGAACCATCTTTGGCAACCCCGTAAGTATACGTCGAGACATCGGTATAGGCACGACCGCCAGTGCTTGTGGAATTCTCGCAGCGAATGCTTACGATCTCGGAGGTTAACCCAACCAGATTGCATTGCGTCTGGGACTGAGAGTACTGTTCCTCTGCATGGCCTCCCAAACCCTTGAGCATGGCGACTTGAGACTTTTGAGTATCTCTAGCCTCCGCGGCGATTCGGTCATTGACTTGCGTATAATGCGGGTCGTTGAGTCGAGGATAGGATACGCTCGCCGCAAACCTGCTATCGTTCAGATCTATCACTGTTGCGGCGCGGCTTAGAGTCAAGTGGTCCGAAGAGGACGAATCGCCCATGCCGCGCGGGAGTGGGTTGGCACCCGCAAGAGCTTCTGCCCCGTACGCCACTGCTTTCCCATTAGGATAAGCACTAAAGCATCCGCTAATCCAGCAAGGGACTATACCCAGCCAGAGCCACTTACGAAGACATTTCGGCATAATAAGTCGTTTCCATGTTCAGAAGCTCCCGTTTTCCCGGTGTGCGCAGGAATGCGCGCAACGTATGGCGCGGGGCTCGTCGCGCGCGGCGGATAAGGGCGTTGCATGGGGATGGGGCCAAGTCTTGCCTCGCGCCAAGTGTAAGGAATCTGAACCCTTTACAGACCCTTTACAGACCCTTTACAGACCCTTTACATGACCCCTTTACGATTCATTTTCCTTGAATCCCTCTCACTGAACGACAAGCCAACCGTTATCCCCTTTCACAAAGCGCGCTGATGCTACTGCTGGGGGCATTTTTTGCCCGCCAGACATAACCGTGACGCCCTTGTAGTCGCATGTATATCCAGGCTTATCTCCGCCTTCTTTGCAGCCTAGTATTTCGATGTCCTCAATAGATTCCACCATTGCAGCCGCCATTGGGTTGCTTTTTATTTGGGCCATGAGTGCGTTCTTTAGGTCAGAGGCATTTGGCGGTCCGTTCCCGACTCCGCAGCCAGTCAACGCGATTGCGATCGCCGCAACAACTGAAAATTTGCGCATATTGTTCTCCCGACATTGAGAAAGTAGCCGAAAAGATGTGCCTAACGTAAAAGGCCAAGGCGGCGCGCGCCCCAGATGAGCTTGCGAATTAGCACGACGCCCGTGGCGCGCGCTCGCTCTTTGGCCGCCCGTTAGGCATTTCTTAAATTCATAATTGAGCTTGGCCCCTTTTCCGCGCTCGCTGACCCCTTTTCTCGTAGTCGCACTCAGAAGGTGAGCATGCTGAGGGCAAGTGCGACAACGATCCACACGCCAAGTGCTGCAATGAGCCAGCGCCCTGCTGGCTTTTGCATCGCCCCCATCGATATGGCACTAACGGCTGTTACAGGTGTCACTAAAAGATAGGCCCAAATAACCGTTGCCAGAATAATATCGACGATACCTGCACCAGCTTGGGATAGCTTAGTAACATAGGCAATTGGTATCAGGATTGTAAAGACCGCGCTAATACCAAAAGCCACCGTTGCAAAATACCGCCATAGCGGCCAGTCTTTCATGGTCGTGGCACCTTGCTTTTGCAGACTGCAGACGGATCACAGACCGCATAATCGCCAAAATTAAAACGATATACCGGATTGTGTGCGCCTGTGCCGGCATAAACAGGAACGCCAAATGCGCGTGCAAAGAGCGTTAATACGGTCGTGTTACTGCCAATGTTGCAATGCTGAAGATGTACAAAACCTGAGGTGGAAAACTTCGGTTGTAGTCTTCTGAACAAAGAATCGAAGCTTGGAAATGTTGAGGCGTCGACCCAATCTGTGCCAATTTGAACGCCAGTGCTGTTGCCATGATCAAGAATGTTTAATCTGTCAATGGACCCCTTTACGCCTACAGCCCCCAGCACGTTTGTCACCATGCTGACGACGTCAGTCATATATATTTCTCCGACTCTGGTCGCTGCTGCAGCCCATCCAACAAGATCGGAATCATCAATTACGGTAATTTCCATCGATAACCTCGCTTTGTTTACTTTGTGAAAGGTTTATAGTCTATTGGCCTAACGTAAAGGCTAAAGCGGCGCGCGCCCCTGATGACGCTGAGAGTTAGCACAACGCCCGTGGCGCGCGCTCGCCTTTGAGCCAAAGGTTAGGCAATTCTTTGTTTCATAAGTGAGCCTGGCCCCATTTTCCCTTGAGTTCATAATTGAGCCTGGCCCCTTTTCACTTCTGTGGCGCGCGCTCGCTTTTCAGGCGCAAGTTAGGCCATTCTTCTGTTTCAAAATTGATCCGAGATCTTTCTCCACATCTCCTCCTATTTCATATTTCATTGCCTGCCTCATTATAACTTGACCTGATCGTTGTCCCATCTTGCTTAGTTTGTACCCTCGCTCTTAATTTTCCATTGGGCCAATAGCTGTAGTCGTCGGTAAAGACTATATGATGCACTATCAGGACCAAATGTGCGAACGCACCTGAGTGGCTCACCGTGGCTTTAATATACCGCCCCAGCGACTCAACTTGGCAATATTCTATTGCCCTTCCGGGCGCCCATTTGTATTCATTATCTCTTGAGGGGACTGCTTCAAAATAGTGAAAGGCGTTAGCGCTTAGACTATTATTCAGCCTCTTTTCTTCTATTTCTTCTCTATCTACGAGATATTTTACGAACCGCACAAGCCTACTACTGTCGTCGTAGTAAGCCAAATAAAACGCATTAAGTGATTCGGTTTCTTTGAAGTCTATGGGGTCAACCGGACGCATGGGGATCGGATATGATGCCCACGATTTGAAATATTGTCGCCTTAATTGTTCTTTGGTGTGCGCTACTGAATTCATGGACGCGCCTTCATCTTTGAAAAATATGGCAGACAACCCCATTAGGACTGATGCCAGGAAAAGACTTCTTGATGCTTTCTTAGGCATCTTTAGGGCTTGAATATCCTGCAATGCTTCATCGCGGCATCTTGGAAAGTATGAGAATTCTGCCCCCACCCAACAGTCCAACGCCACTCCCCAGAATAAGTATTGGCAAAGCTCCTTAGGCAGTCCTTAATCTCTCCGTCGGTTCGACAATCGCCATTACTAGTCATCGGGTTAAACTCCTCGTCTGCTGAATCACCTTGATGGGGGTCTTGAGTGGATGGTCCACCAAAAGTCGTTTGGCCATTGAGCTCACCATCGGTACCGCCAAGAGTCTCGGAGAGACCAACGGCCTTCTTTGGCCACCATCCATAACTTTCTTTCCCATCTATCTCAAACCACCAGTGTCCATATTTGTCATCAGCTTGAGGGTGTATGTTCTTCCGTTTGATTGTGATGGTGCTAATGCTTCTCTTCGGGCAGGGGCAGCCTTGAATCGGTATAGGGCTGATATTGCAGAAAGACGTCTTAACTGCCTTTACCGCATATTTTAACTTCCTCTTGTTCTTTTCACTTGTCTTGCCCATCATTGGAACTCCATGAAGTTGAGGTTCCACGCAGTTGGATCATAACTTTTATCAATCAATTCCCACTCCGTATCCGTTGTCCACTCCCATAATTCGTCAATCTTTGATTCCGGCTCTATGGCATTTGAGCGTAAAACTTCTAAAACTTGAGTTTGTCTATCAAAATTTGGTGCTGCAAGAAACATTAAAATCACAAAGGCTGCCAGATTGGATTCCCACCTTATGCCATACTTCCGTGCGCGACTAATACCTATCTCAACCATCTCAAAAATTGAGTTATCAGGAATATTGATGAGTTGAACGATTCCGGCGGGGAGCTTTATTGTCGTTTCAGGGTAATTGTTTCGCAAATATTCGACAACGCGTGATACAAAAGCGCGCTCAGCAAGCGGCGGAAAAGCAAGCAACTGTTTATGGCTGATCGACAACATAGGGGTGACATCCCATAAGCTGATTGCTAACGTGAAGGCTAACGCGGCGCGCGCCACTGATGACACTGAGAATTAGCACGACGGCTGTGGCGCGCGCTCGCTGTTTAGCCAAAGGTTAGGCGATTCTTTATCTTCTTTGCTGCCGTGGCAGGGATTTCGGGGGAAAACCGTGGTCTGTCCCCTATTATCCCCTGTCCCCTATTATCCCCTATTATCGGTCCCCTATTATCGTGTGTCCCCTATTATCGTGGTCTGTCCTCTATTATCGTGGTCTGTCCCCTATTATCCTGGTCCCCTATTATCCTGTCCCCTATTATCCTCGGTGGTCTGTCCCCTATTATCCTCTTTCAACTGGGAAGACAACTTCCCCGTGGATTGCTAGAGCAGAAACCGTGGTCTGTCCCTGGTGGTATCCGCTGGTATCCGGCAATTGCTATATTCGGCTTCCAGCGGGGCAACTGAATTAAAGGGATCTGACCCGAATGGCACTGACTTAAGCTGTGGCACTAATAAATCAGCGACTTACAGACAGGCTGGCAAGCAGCTACTTGAGCCGATGCGGCATTTTCCGCGGTTTTCCTCGCGCCTGACCTGGTCCGCAACCGATGTCGCTGGCTTCCCTGTGTCGCAACCGATTGTTTATGGACAGCTAACGGCTTAAGTCAGTGCCATTCGGATCTGACCCCTTTTACCCCTTTTACCCGTTTGAATCGGTGCGCACCCTTACATGGCTTAGGGGAAAATATCAATAAACTGCTTCTGGAGAATCTGTTTTCCCAACTCATTATCCTTCCTAAGCGCCTTAAGGATAGCCTGATAAAAACTCTTTCCTGCCACAGAACCGATCTTGAATTCATGGCCATCCAGGTTTGAATTCTCTTTCCGAAGAACCGTGAAAGAGAGAAAGTCGGAGCCTTGAGATACCGCAGGATCGGAGAGAACCGGCTGCAGAACCTGCAATACCTCCGCGAATTCCTGAGGGGTAACGGCAAATAACCGTGTATAGGGCAACTCGTCATTTGTATATAACTCGCCTGCAAGGTGAAATTTGGCGAAATCTCTCATCAGGACTTTGTGTCCACCGGTATGAAAGACCACCGTAGCAATTGGTTTAGTCTGCAAGCCTAGATATGTAATCTTGGCTTGTGCGTTGTGTAACTGCGCCTCGGTAAAAAAAAGAATTGGTTGAGACATTTGTACCTCTGTAGCATTATTTTGAAGGGGGAATAAAGGCACCAAAATCAGTAACACGCCTGAGTATCGGGCGATGATCTGCTGAATGGCCGTCAGCCGCACGAAAATTACTTGCAAGGCGTAAACCCTTTCGCCTTGTTGAATTTCTCGAAGGCTTCGAGTTGGCTTTTCGTCGGACCAGTTGTGACGTTATTGTCAGTTATTTTCGATTCACCTTTTTTGCCATCCCGCTGGTCTTCCCACGTTTTGTTATATTCCCACCGAACGCCTTCATACCATTTTCCGCAATCGCTTCCTTTCATGCAATAGGCAAACGCAACAAACGAATACTTAACTTTTTTCCATCCCGTTTTATTAGTTATAGGATCGTAAAATACCCCACCTCTAGAGTCTTGAGGAGCGTCTACCATACTTGCTTTAGTTGTCCCCCCATTTTTACTCCCATCACCATTTCCCTGTTGATAATCTGGTGTCTTCTCTGATTGCAAGTGGTCTACATACCATCCATCGTCCGTTGTCACTGAATCACGATACTTAAAACCAGAATAATAATCGCCTGGTTTTGTTATTACATCGTCAACAGTCATTTGGATAAATGGAACATGTACAATTTTATCGCACTTTTTAACTTTCGAAGACTTGTCCGGATCAAAAACGATATCGATTCGATTGCCGTTGGTCTTGGATTCCTCGCCCGCACCCTTTGAACACACCACCACAGCCGAGCCAGTAGGCTTGTTAGCGTCCTCAGATTCGCTAGGTTTGTCTGATTGACCACATCCCGCAATTGGCATGACATCATCTCGCTTCTAAATTTGACTTAGCCTGATTAAGAAAGATCATAAACTTCTGAAAGAGACGTTCCAAGACAACAGGTGCTTCAGTTGATCTGGAATTTTCCAAAATCCCAGCAATCCATGGATATTGTGGATCGGCGAAACAGCCATGCCCAAAAGTGAACATCAAACCGGCAAACAGTGGTCCTCCCTCAACCCAGCCAGAAACTTGGCTTGCCGCGATGACGTAAGCTTTGTCTACCAGTGCGGTAATGGCGGACCCGCCGAGAGTTTGCACTTTTTCAGGGTGGATTCTATAAAGCACATTCACTAAATCCGACGTTGGCCGTTTGGCAAATGCCATAACGCTTTCATATCGCGCTTGGACAGCCCTATTCAAAGCAAGCCTCTCATATTCGTGCTGCGGCCCAGATGCGGTATCTACATATTCCATTATCACATCGTACAGGCGATCGGCACGAGCCATTTCATCGGCATTATTCTTGTCAAACAATGCTTGAGTGATTTCAAGATATTGGGGGTCGGTGTCGAAAAAACTGCCAAGCATAAACATCGCCTCAACATAAAAACGCGCAGATCCCTTCCGCGTGAATCCATGCCCGCGGGCATTCTTGAGACCGATTGAAATGGTATTACGCACAGCTTCCTTGCCCATGGATACAAACTGTATCGGCGCAAATCCTTCGATATGGGCGACTAGTTCGTCGGCGAAACGCTCAACTTGCGCTTCTTCGAATGCTCGCATTTGCTCTGGTCGAATCACTAGCACACTAGCTCTCCATATTTCAGCCTAACGACTAAGCGTTTATCCGTCGTGCGCGCCGCACTGATCTCCGGTCGTGGCACGGCGCCTGGCGCGCACGACGGATAAACGTTTGTTGGACTCATCCGATCCTGGCACGGTGCCCGCTGCGGGTGCGGCCTTCTTTATAGATAGGGAATTGTATCCCCGCGCCCAGGGTCGCCGGCCGGTGCCGGGCGCTCTCTCAGCACGTGGGCAACGCTCGGAGCGGCGCACAGCGGGCATCCGAGGGGGTCGCGGGGCTGATACGCGGGCGATTTTGCGTCGATGGTAGACCATTTTCGAGCGTGGGGGCGAGCGCGGTCGCAGGCCGCATGCGGCCTGTCCAGCGTGACGGGTGCGCCGTGGTGCTTAGGCTGGGGCAGGCGCGTTCATCACCCCTTGACCACGCCGCCGCGGGGCCAGGCGCTGGGTCACATGCAGCCGTCCGGTGCGGCAGGTGGGACACGGGTAACCATCAAAGGGTGCCGTGGCCGCCGGTGCCGCGGCCGGTTCCGGCGCCGGGGCGGCGAGTGCCGCGCGGATCAGCGCCAGACAGCGCACCCGGCAGTCCGGCCAGGAAGCCGAAATGCCGCACGCGCATGAACCCTTTTGGGAGCACATGCAGCAGGAAGCGGCGGATGAGTTCCTCCCCGCTCAGGGTCATCACCTTGTGACGATTGTCGTCACGGTAGTCCTTGTAACGCACGTCCACCGTGGCGTCTTCCGCATTGAAAGCCAACAGCCGACGGTCCGATAGCGCGATGCGATGGCTGTAGCGGCCCAGGTAGTCGATGACGGTGTCGGTGCGCGCCAAACAGGGTTTGGAATAGACCACCCACTCGGGTTGCATCAGGGCGTTGAGGACCCGATCGACCTCTTGGGGTGTGATCCGCGCCAGTCGCCCCTCCGTGCCCGCCCGGCGCAGTCGGCTCACCAATCCCCCACGGAAGTGGCGCGACAGCGCCCGCACCGGGAACAGGTAAGTGCTCTTGGCCGGATGCCAGGTGCCGTCAGCCCCGAAGGCTCCGCCCGGCACCAGGCAGTGCAGGTGGACATGGCGCGTCAGGGTCTGGCCCCAGGTGTGCAGCATGGCGGTCATCCCCAGTTGGCCGTTCAGCCGCTTGGGGTCCGCGCCGAAGGTGGACAAGGTCGCCCACACGGTCTCGAACAGCAGGTCGTAGATCACCTCGGGGTGGACCTCGACCCAGCCGTTGAGGGTGTCGGGCAGGGTGAAGACCAGATGGTGAT
>Ga0247840_10009792_pt1 | contig 12212 bp, 11 predicted proteins | sample LaCruzMarch2015__FD_192404 | JGI IMG/M metagenome (GOLD analysis project Ga0247840, IMG submission 192404) | Freshwater microbial communities from meromictic Lake La Cruz, Castile-La Mancha, Spain - LaCruzMarch2015_17m | ecosystem: Environmental > Aquatic > Freshwater > Lake | place: Spain...
GTTACAACTGATGCAGGAAGTATAAGTGAGTTTATAATTGATGAAGTTGAAGGCGTAATTGTAAATCAACGTGATTCAAAAGCTTTGGCAAAGGGTATTGAGAAGATTGTTTCTGATGAGAAACTGCGAGAAAAAGTGATTGAAAATGCTCATAATAAGGCTTTAGAGATGTTTAATATTGAAGATAATGTGGCTGAAATTGAGAAATTGTTATTGAGTTAGTTTTGTGGTTGAAAGAGTGAGTGTATCTGTGGGCGGGGGCTTTGCCCCCGCCCACAAAGTAATATCAGATTCGAAAGAATCTAAATTTTTCTCTATCGTAATAGACTTCTGCGATAGGTTTTGGATAGTCTTTCGTTTTAAGGTAAAATATGGCCTTTAAAATATGGCCATCAATTGTAGCCAGGATGAAAATGCTTCCTGGATAAGGTTTTTTCTTACCTTGAGGATCTATTATTTCTTTATCCTCAAAGTAATAACGTTTATCCTCAGCTGACAGGTAATTACTTGCTAGAGAATAGGCATATTCTTTCATTTGTTCCATTTCTCTATTGTTTTTGTTTCCCAATTCTCTACCATGGGAAAATCCCGCATGATAAATCACTGCTCCGATAACTATTCCCATCAGTGCTGCAATTACTAGAGCTCCTAACGTGATACTTTCCATTTTTTTCTCCTGTTTCTATATGAAGGTTTTTGTTTAGTTCCCTAAAAAGGCAATTAGAGAACTAATTGTAAGGATTATTCCAAGAACCACAAAAGTAATCCCCTTGTTACGTACCATCTTACTGAGTACCACTAAAAAAATTGGTATCCCAGCTATGCCCATAAAAAACAGGCCAACTATAAATCCACTTGCTCTTATCGCATTCATTTTTCTCTTCCTTTATCAAGATTCCCCTGAACCGGGGATTTATGGGTGCTATTATACCCTAAAATACCCCATAGTACAATTAAATTGAAGCAACTATTTTGTGAATAAAAAGAAAAAGCCCCCGAAGAGAAATTCTCTTCGGGGGCCCCTATGTACATTTTTCTCCCCTCCATTTGGGAGTCAATCGATAATTACATTTTTTGACTTGATTTCTCCTTCGGAGTAATCAAATCCTTTAATGTACCCTTCACCATGTAGGGTTTCTTTATCGATTTGGGACCAGTTGAACATGGTCCTTCCGTCGACTTGGTGGATATGTCTGTTGGGAAGAATTTCTTCTCCTCCAACATCAAGGGGATGAGGCCCCTTAATCCTTTTAATTATTTTGATCCCTTCTGAAATAAAATTTAGCAAGATGGCTAGGGATACCCCAATGACTCCCCAGGTACCAAACAGCAAGAAGGTTGCTAGTAAAGTCAAAATGCTCATGATTATGGGGGTGTAAAAAACCCACCCATAACCAAATAACTTTTTTAACCTTTTTTTGTCTACCTCTATTAGGTAGCTGGTTAAAAATCCGGCTGCCACAATTAAAGTGGCTAATAGCAGGGGCTGTTCTCTTTTGAGCAGTTCGCCCAAAAGCCAAAATAAACTTACTAAACCCACTATCCATTTGAGGGTTTCAACATTTATTTTTTTCATTTCTCTCTCCGTATTTAGTTTTTATGAAAATTGGGTACCCACATGATGGGATTAGGGTTATTATACAGCATTAATAACTATAGGTCAATATAAAACTAAATAAAAAATATGCCAAATATCGTCATTTATTGTATTATGAGAGTATATGCGAATAGCAGTATTTATCAAAAAGACCACTTTTCATAAAGGATATGGCGGTTTGGAGACGCAAAATAAAATATTATGCGAAGGGTTAGCCGAACGTGGCCACGATATAACAGTATTTTCACCCAAATTGGATTTAGACCTTACTAAAAAAACTGAACATGGTGTTGATTATGTTTTTGTTCCCTGTACCTTTAGATCGTTGTTTTCAGAATTTATTAAAGATCATTGGTACAACAAATCCTACGAGGTTTTTAGTAATTATGTAAAGCAACAACCTTTTGATCTAATCGTAAGCCAAAGTTCAGGGGGATTTGGAATTATTAAACATAAGAAAGAGATTAATGTTCCTATATTAACTATTTCACATGGTTCTACTTTGATGGAGTTGAAAACGGATTATCAAAATATCTCTAATTTTAAAAGTGTTTTAAAGTTAATTCCTAATACTGGGTATAGCTTGTATAACTTGTTTTTTAAACAAAGATTTTTGATTCAAAATTCTGATGTTGTGGTTGCGGTTTCAAATTTTGTAGCAAGGTCTTTATCCTTTGAAGCAACCTCTCCAAAAAATAAATTTGTAGTAATACATAACGGTATCGATTCTACCAAATTTGAAACCGCCCAATCTGACCAAAATCATACCCACTTTGAAACGCCACACTTTTTGTATTTAGGACAAGTACAAAAATCTAAAGGAATGGATTACCTGATAAAAATAGTGGAAGATCCAGCTTTTAAAGATATTCATATTGATATAGTAGGTTCTGGAGATTATTTAGAGGAATTTAAAAATATTATTACCAAAAAAAGTTTGCACGAATCTTTTACGATTCATGGAAAAGTTGATTACGACAAAGTTCTTTATTTTTACACAAAAGCATATGCATTTTTGTTTCCAACCAATCGCTATGAAGGATTTCCCATGGTGTTAGTAGAAGCTATGTTTAATAAGTTACCTATTGTAGCTTTTAATAAAGGTGGCGTAGCAGATGCTATTGTAAACAATGAAACTGGTTACTTATTACCCGCAGGAAATCTTAAGAAATTTAAAAAATCTATGTTCAGTTTATTAAATAATGTTGAACTACGAAACAACATGGGTTTAAAGTCACTTGAAAAAGCTCAAAAAGAATTTACTATAGAGACTATGCTAAATAGATATGAAAAGGTTTTTGAGGTAATTACAAAATGAAAATATGTAGAGTTATTTATGATTGGCCACCTCCTTGGGATGGTTTAGCTCCTCATCCATATGAATTAACGGTTTCTCAAACTAGTTTAGGTCATGAAGTACACGTACTCTGTGGACGTTGGCCAAGTGCTGGAAAATTGGAAGTTCCAGAGGGCGTGCAAGTTTATCCAATATTTAGAGAACCTTTTCAAGGCACTATTGCTTTTACTTCCTCAATCTTAGTGTTTTTTAAATATTTATCTTGGAGACGCAAAAATAAAGATGTGGAAATAATACACAGCCATGGTCATTTTGGGATGTGGATTTACGGATATAGACTGTTTTTACAAAAATTCTTTCCTTGGGCTGAAGATCTAAAAGTTCCTTTGGTGATGCATTTCCATAATACTGTTCAAGGCCGTTGGGAAAAGATGCAAAAAGAGGGAAAGTATATTATGCCTCATTCCAAATATATTGCCTGGCCTTTGGCTTTATTAGCAGATAAATGGGCAGTAAAAACTGCAGCAGCTTGTATTTTTGTAAGTAAAGATACTGCAACAGAAGCACAGAAATTTTATAAAGTAGATCCTAGACGATGTTTTATTGTGGAGTCTGGGGTTAATCCTTCTAGATTTATTAGAGTTGGTCAAGAAGAACGAAATAAAGGTAGAACAGAATTAGGTTTTGATCTTTATGATAAAGTAATTTTAAATTATGGCATGATGGTCGAGCGAAAAAATATTCATGTTTTAGTTGAATCTTTGGCTTATTTGCCTTTGCAATACAAACTACTTTTAGTAGGTCAATGGCCTGATGGTGCCTATACTAATGTAGTTGATGAAATTATCAGGACCAAAAATTTGGCAAGTAGAATTGTAAAAGTTGGATATACTCCATATCCTCAAATTCCTATTGCTTTACAAAATGCTGATATTTTTGTATTACCTTCAAGCTGGGAAGGTCTACCTAAAGTTGTAGTAGAAAGTTTAGCAGTTGGATTACCTTGTTTAGTTTCTGGTTTTACAATGAAAGAAGAGGTTAAGGGAGTATCTTACATATCAAAAATTGATGCCAAGGAAGTTGCTGAAGGTATATTAAAAATATTTTCTGGCCCTATGACTGTTGATGCTAATAAGGTGATTCATGAATATTCCTGGGATAGAAGAGCGAGAGAAATTGAAGGTGTTTATGACTTTGCTAAAAAGAATTATCTCGCCTAAAAATTTAATATACATACTATTTATTGTTCTCCATATTTTTCTACTTAACATAAATGTAGCTGAATGGGGGGATAGTTATCGCATACTCAGAGCCTCAGAATATTTAAGAAATGATTTTACCTACCCTGATGACGAAAAGCGCCCTCCTGTTTATTCAACTTTGTTAGCAATTAGACCTACTTTTGTAGAACCAATACTTTGGGGAAGAATTTTTATGCTTGTAACCAGTTTAGAATTTTTGTTTGTTTTTGAAAAGTTTTTAAGACTTTTTATAAAAAAAGATAAATATATTTACCTCGGAATGCTTTTGCTTATTTTAAATCCTGTATTTTTGTACTGGTCTATAAGAATTTATGCTGATGTATTTTTTGCTTTAATTGTACTTACAGCAATATATTTGTTTACTGTGTTTACCCAAAAAAATTCTAAATCTCTATCTTTACTTCAAACAAGTTTATTTGGAATTTTTCCCGGGGTTGCTGCATTAACTAGATTTGAAGGATATTTATTGTTTGGATCTTTGGGTTTAGGAATACTCTTTTATAATTACTCCAACCATAAAAATTTGTGGGAATTGCTTAAGGCAAATATCTTAAAAATTTTGATGTACATAATATTTTTTGTAATTATCGTGTTACCCTGGTTTTTGTACAGAAATCCATTTACTTCTACTTATCTTGAAGAACCTGCAGGTAGAGCTTACGATTTAAAAATGATTTGGACTTATTTGGTATCAATATTTTTTATGTTTGGTTTTTCTTCTGCTTCCGTGTTTTTGATAAATAAAGGAAAAGATATTTTGAATATACTAAAAAATAATATTGTTATTACGGCATTTATATTATCTGAACTATTGCTTATTTTAGTTTGGCCAGCTGCAATACCTAGATTATTTGTACCGATAATTCCTTTTTTTATTTTATTTTTAACCCTGTCTTTTGAAAATTATTTTGAAGAAGCTAAAAGTAAAACAGAAACTTTAAAATTAGTTATTTCCTCGATGTTATTTTTGGGCATATATATTGTAAGCCAATACTTTTTAAAACTTCAATTCTTAATTCCTACTAAAACATTATTTTTAAGTCTTGTGGGATTACAAATAATTTCTATATTTTTTATGGCTTTAAAAAAGCAAAAATTATTTTTAATTTCAGTACTAATATCCTGTTTTGTTTGGTCTTTTTGTATAATTTACATTCATAAAGATAATTTTATTTCTATAAAAAATGCGGCAGAATGGACATCAAAAAATATAAATGGTGTTGTTGCTTATAATGATGTGAGTAGTGTTTCTGAATGGTATTTAAATGAAAAAGGGTATTTTTACTTTTTTGAAAAAAATGCCCTCTTAACTCAAGAATCTTTATCTAAACAACCTCTTGAGTATCTTTTAATCACAAATGAACATAATACAACCCTAGACATTGACCTAAAAAAGAGACCATATCTAACTTTAATTAAAGAATTTAGTTATAATGTTAATGGTAAAATGTTTTCAACACGTATAGTAAAATTTGAAAGAGACTACAAAGAAAGATTATAAATATGAGTGATAAATATAAAAAAGTAAAATTACTGTCCGTGGTTATACCTGTTTATAACGAAAAGGACACTTTAGAAAAAATTATACAAAAAGTTGAAGATGTAAAAGGAATTGATAAAGAAATAATTCTTGTGGATGATGGTTCAACTGATGGTACGATTGAAATTTTAAAGAAACTTCAAAAACAAAAGCCTCATTTAAAAATTTATTTTAAAGAAAAAAATCGTGGAAAAGGTCACACACTAAAGGTTGGTTTTAGTCATTCAACCGGTGATTACGTTATAGTACAAGATGCCGATTTAGAATACGATCCTAATGAATACCACAAATTATTAAGCGTACTTGATGAAGATAATGTTGATGTAGTTTATGGATCAAGATTTTCTGGTAACTATGAAGATATGTCTAATCTTCATTATTTTGGTAATCAATTGTTAACTATTGTTACAAATATCTTTTTTGGAGTTATGCTAACCGACATGGAAACTTGTTATAAATTAGTACCAGGAAAATTCGTTAGAAAACTTGATATAAAATCAGAACGTTTTGATTTTGAACCTGAAATTACCGCCAAAATTTTAAAATCTGGACTTAAGATACGAGAAGTTCCAATTACATATAAGGGAAGATCTTTTAGCGAAGGTAAGAAAATAACTTGGAAAGACGGTATAGCCGCTTTGTATACTTTAATTAAATTCAAATTTGTTAATTAAGTATTTATACGAGATACTTATATAGTTGGATTTTACATGAAAAAATTAATTATTTATTTTAAAAACAACTTTTTTGTACTATTACTTTGGGGATTCTTTTTCCTTGTCCTTGCTGTAAATGTAAAAATTAATGTATTCAGATACGCAAATTTTGATTATGGTAAGTTTGATTTAGGGAACATGAATCAAATGATTTGGAATACTTTAAATGGTAGATTTATGTATCTTACCGATTATTTTGGAACAAATCTTCCTCGCTGGGCAATGAGTCACGTAGACCCAATATTACTATTATTTGTTCCTATCTTTGCACTTTTACCTCATCCAATGACTATTACATATGCTCAAATACTTTTGATTTTGGGTTCTTGCTTTTTGGTATACAAAATAGCCTTACTAGAATTAAAGTCAAAATTTGCAGCTTCAATGTTAGGGATGTCTTTTTTGTTATATCCTGCTGTTGGTTTTATTACTGCTTGGACAGGTTTTCATGGTGTTAGTGCTGCGATACCGTTTTTCTTTGGTGCTTTTTATGTGTTTGAAAAAATGTACAAAGAAAATAAATTTACTAAAAAAGGAATAATTCTATTTTGGGTACTTTTAGTAATAACCATGTCCGGAAAAGAACAACTTCCTTTGTATATTGTTTTATACGGAGTATTTATTTGGTTATTTCGTAAAACCGCCCCTAAAAAGTTATCTTTTTACATGATGGGTGTTGGAATAATTTGGTTTATACTTGCATTTTTTGTAATAATTCCACATTACGCTCCTTATAGAGTTGAAGGTTTTAACAAATTTGCAAAATCTTTAGAAATTGACGCAACAGATACTCGTGATGTTGATTTAGAAAATTATTTTTTAGCAAGATACGCTGCTTTTGGTGATACTTATTCTGAGGTAATAGTTGGAATGTTGTTTAATCCTTCTGAGCTTATAAGAATATTTTTTGGAGGAGATCGTATCGATAATTTAAATAAAACTTTTGGTCCACTTGGGTACTTATCATTAGCCTACCCTGTAATTTTATTTATTGCTGTACCCGATTTACTGATTAATTATCTAACTAGTGCGGATGGTGTGGGAACTTCTGAAATTACAAATCATCGAATTTCAATGATTATTCCAGTTTTATTTATCTCAACTATATATGGAATAAGCTTTTTAGCTAATTTGATAAGTAAGAATAAAAAAATTAAAATGGATTCTAAAATTTTAAAAACCATTATTATTTGTATACTTTCTTTATTTGTACTTAGCTCAAGTATTTATATGACTTTTGCCTCTAACAATCCAGTATTTTTATGGTTAGATCAAGCCGTTCGAAAGAAAGTATTAGCAAAAACAATTGACTCTGAAATAGATTTAAAATCACTAAAAGTTGGTGATGTAGTTAGATTAACTGAATTAGAAGAAAAAGATCGTGAATGTGCCAGTAAGATAATTACATTAATTCCAGATAAAGCCTCCGTCTCCGGCCCAGATTATTTAGGCGCTCATTTATCCTTAAGGGAAACTTATGCGATCTTTCCTGCTTTATACGATGAAGCAGATTATGTAATTGTTGATGTATTTTCTCGTAAATTATTATCTATTTTAGATATTGACGCTGATTTGTCTCGAGATGTTGTTGAAAAATTGATAAAAAGCGATAAATATAAATTAATTACAGGTTGCGGAAATTTGTTTGTCTTTAAGAATGTTGGTCCACATGTAAAACCAACTTTGATGCCTTTACAAGAACGTTTTGAATATTCTAAAAAAGTGGATATGCCCTTTTTTCAAACAGTAAATATTGTAGATTTCCAATTGCCCACAAGTATTAAAAAAGGTGACTCTGAAAATGCCAAATTTGTTTACATAAAAACGGGTAATAATTCTTTAGAAGATTACGTTACCTTTACAACATTTGTTAAATCAGACACTGGTGAAATTTACCAAATGGCAAATTTACCAACTTTTAGTATTTTAAAGCCCGGAGAGTGGACCGAAGGAAGATTTTATGCGGAAGATGTGGAATTAGCTATCCCAGAATTTTTAGAATCAGGTACATACAAATTATTTATTGGAATGGGTAACAACATTAGAACTAGAAGCTTATATTTAGGGGATGTAGAAATAAATTAATATGAAAAGTTTATTTAAATGGCAGATCATTAGTTTTATATCTCGTGGGATGGCCATGTTTGTTGGTTTGGTTCAAAGTTTTGTAATACTTAGAATTTTATCTCAAGCAGAGTGGGGAATAGTTCAACTTGCTTTGTCTATTGGGGGAGCTTTAGGTATTTATCAAAACCTAGGTTTGGCCTCTGCTAGCACTAGAGAAATATCCTCGTGCAAAGATGATACCAAAATATTTAAGATATTTTTAACTTCAGTAACTATTAGATACTTGATTGCAATTCCTTTAGCAGTTGGACTTATTGTTTTTGCACCAAAAATTTCGGTAGAAATGTACAAACACCCAGAATTAATTTTGCCTTTGCAAATTTATGGTGTAACCATTTTAATTCAAGGTTTTCAAAGTATTTTAAATTCAGTTATTTCTGGTACAAAAAGATTTAAAAACTTATTTACTTACCAAGTAGCAATTTCTTTTGTTAGTGCCCTTTTGTATATTCCTTTAGTATATTTTTATGGCATGATGGGTTATTTTTACGCTTTCTTAACTTTTAATGTAATCTCAACTATAGCTTTAACAATTATTGCTTTTAAACCCTTAAAAAATAAGTTAGTTATGCCTTCTAAACATGACTTTGCCCTTTTATTTAAAGATATTTTTTCTATTAGTATTGTTATTTATGTTTCTAAAATAATTTATACCAATTGGGAAAAGTTTGGTACTAATGTATTAGGTTTAACCTTGACTCCAGAAATGGTTGCTATTTTTGGCTTTGCTATAGTGTTTGCTAAAAAAATAATGAGTATCAGTGACGCCGTTACTGATGTTAATTTACCTATTTTATCTGAAAAATTTGTTGATGATATTGAAGATTTTAAACAAACTTTTACAAGCAACTTTGATAGAATTTTTTCTTTTGTAATTTTATCCTCAACTGTTGCAGCCTTTTGGGCTCCTCAAATTATTTATTTTGCAGCGGGTAAACAAAAATATACGGAATACTTTGGTTCACTAGCCTTAATATTGCCTTTGTTAATTTCTTTTATACTTTATTCTTTTATTAATATTGTAAACGCCAGTATTTTGATCCCTGCAAAAATGGTTAAAGCAATGTTATCTAGTTTTGTGTTGCTACTTATTGTTACGGCTGCTTCCTTTGGTGCCTTTTATTATGTACATTATTCAAATTTACTAATGGCGATGGCAATTTCTATGTTGATTGGTTCTGCACTTAGCTATTTTTATATTTGTTACTGTGTACAAAAAAAGTTACAATTTTCTCCTTTTACTAAAGCTCATTTACTCGTTATGATTCAAGGTATAGCAATAAGTTATGTTGGTAATTACGATTATGTTTTATTAAAATTAGTAGTATTTATTCCTTTAACTATACTTTTAATTTTAGGAATCTTTTCGGCAAAATTATTAACTAAAGATGAATTGCTTTTACTAAAGAGCAAAGTACTTGGTAAGCTTAAAAGAGCATGAAAAAATATAGAAGTTTATTACTAAAAATTTTAATAAGTGGCGTCTTATTTTATTTTATATTTTCCAATATTGATGTTGAAGCCTTTTTACAAAATCTTAGTTTATTAGATAAAAGATATATCCCTTTGATACTTGGTTTAATCATTGCTAATTATTACGTGAGTTCCATTAGATGGAAATCATTGTTAATACATAAAAATTCAGAAAGTATTACGGTTAAATATTTAACATCCTTATATTTTATTGGCTCATTTTTTAATAATTTTATGCCAACCAGTATGGGTGGAGATGTTTATAAAATATTTGCTTTAGGTAAAAAAATAAATAGTAAAGCTGACGCTTTTGCTGCAACGTTTATGGAACGTTTCACCGGTATGATTGCCCTGATTCTGATTTCTTATTTTGGGCTTATTAAAACTTTAGATTTTTGGTTGGCTCAATTGCCCCACTATATAACTGGAAATGACGTTATGTTGTGGATATTTAAATTTCTATTGTTTTTTGGATTTTGGATCGGGACTGTTGTAGCGTTATATTCCATGAAGTTTTTATCAAAAAAGATTAAATTGGTAGAAAAACTTTATAATTCTTTTTCGGAATATAAAGGAAAATACCCGGTTTTATTTTGGGCGATACTTACTTCTTTTGCGGTACAAATATTTTCGATCCTGTCTCAATACTTTATATTTAGTGCTTTAGGGATTTCTGTGCCTTTTAGTCACGCTATGTTTGTACTTCCTGTTATTACTTTGGCAGGGTTTTTTGTACCATCCTTAAATGGCTTGGGGGTTCAAGATGCTTTGTATATTCAATTTTTTGGGTTAGTTGGTGTGTCTAGTGAATTAGCTTTAAGTGCATCGGTCTTGTACCATTTAGCAAGACTTAGCGTTAGTTTAATTGGAGGAGTTTTATATGCTTTGGAAAAAGATAAATAGTCTTAAAAAAAACCATCTTACTTTAATTTCCATCTTATTATTTGTGGTAATTTTTGTAGTTACTAGATATCCTCGCTTAAACAACGATATTATTAACCCTGATGGTGTAAATTGGCACTATAGAACACAACAATTTGTAAATGGTTTAAAGTATTTTCAGTTTGAAAAAACATACCAACATTATCATCCTGGCGTCACTTTAATGTGGGTTACAGGAATTCCTATTGAATTAACTAAAGTAATCACGGGTGAAAAAATTTACAATAATACAAATTTTGAATTGTTTGATTTTGTAGCTAAAGGATCTTTAGTATTTGTCCAATTGCTTTTGTCATTGCTTGCTATTTATTTACTTGCAAAAATTACAGATTTTAAAAAAAGTTTAATTATAGTTTCACTTTTTACCTTGGAACCATTTTTTGTGGGGAATTCTAGGTTATACCATTTAGATGTTTTATTAACCTTGTTTGTTTTTATTTCTTTGTTGTTGTTCCATATTTATGTAAACGATTTAAAACTTTTTAAAAACCCGACTTTTGATAAATATACAGGTGTATTAGTAGGTTTATTTTTAACTTTATCTTTTTTAACAAAAAGCATTGGAATTGGTGCCTTCGTATATGTAGTAGTGTATTTATTGTTTAGTTATTTTATAAATAAAGATAAAAACATCTTAAAAAAATTGCCCAGTATTATATTAAGTTTCGTGGGATTCACTTTTTTGTTTTTTCCAGCTTTGTGGGTAAACCCTGTTTTTTATATTACAGAAATATTTAGTGAAGGTGAAAGAGTAGGTATACGCAAAGGCCATGAACAAATTGTTTTTGGTGAAACTACAACAGATGCAGGCCCAATATTTTACCTTTTAGTTTTACTGATTAAATTGTCACCATTTATATTAATAGGCTTTTTGTCAAGTTTGGTGCCTTTTTATAAAAATATTAAAAAAGACTTTTGGAACTTAAAGAATAAACTAAAATCTATAAATTGGTTATTGGGTATATTTTATTTAGGATACCTTTTGGTGATGTTGTTTCCCACTAAAAAAATCGACAGATACATGATTGTTTTATACCCTCTTATTGCGTATTTTGCTTATTATGGGTATGAGTATCTTTTGCAAAAATATGCAAAATTTGTAAAACCTCTTTTGGTAATTTTATTTGTATTATTTATAATCTACCCATTGTTTAGTGTGTTTCCATATTATTTTACCTATTACAGCCCTTTGTTTATCAATGCTCAAAACGCACACACAATTTTAGCTCAAAAACCTTTTGGTGTAGGTATACACGAC
>Ga0247840_10009795_pt1 | contig 12211 bp, 10 predicted proteins | sample LaCruzMarch2015__FD_192404 | JGI IMG/M metagenome (GOLD analysis project Ga0247840, IMG submission 192404) | Freshwater microbial communities from meromictic Lake La Cruz, Castile-La Mancha, Spain - LaCruzMarch2015_17m | ecosystem: Environmental > Aquatic > Freshwater > Lake | place: Spain...
GGGGAGCCGGATCATAGATTTGGTTATTTTTGTTTTTAGACTTTGATTAGTTTGGATTTGAAACTGCGAGAGATGTCGCGGCGTTCGTCACGTTGTTTGATATCCTCGCGACGGTCATATATTTTTTTCCCTTTACCAATGCCAATTTCCACTTTGACTTTGCCGTTTTTAAAATAAAGCTTTAGTGGAACAAGCGCCAGGCCTTTCTCCCGCGATTTGCCGTAAAGTTTATGAATCTCTCGTTTATGCAGAAGAAGTTTCCGCGGACGCAGTGGTTCGTGATTAAAGCGGTTGCCGTGATCGTATTGACTGATATGCATCTCGCGCAGATAGACTTCATCATCCTTGACGACCGCGTAACTGTCTTTGATATTGGCTTTTCCGGCACGCAGCGCTTTTACCTCTGTACCAGATAAGACTATACCCGCTTCATATATATCGCCAATATCATAATTGAGGCGCGCGGTCTTGTTGGAAGCAATTAGTTTTTGTGCCGTATTTTCTTTTGCCATAATTTGATTTTACATTAAAATGAGCTTAAAGCCATTTATTTTTTCCCTGCCGCTTAAATCGGCGGGATAATTCGACTTACGCTTCGAACTTCGCTGCACTCGTTCTTAGCGAGTCTCATTATATTTGTGGCAGCAGATAGTCCGGTTTTACATGGCTCATTGCTTTGTATATATTGTCACGTATTTCCTTATTGTCTCGCTCCAGTTCATTTAACAGATTCTTAATGTAAACACGCTTTGATGTATTGCTTGTCGGACAATCGTTTTTCATGGTCGGGAATTGTCGTTCTTTGCTGTACTTTTTTACCAGTTCCTCGCGCAAATAAGCCAGCGGTCGAATAATGTGCAGCTTACCACCGAATATGCTCTGGTTGGGCATCATTGTGCTGATTTCACGCCCGTAAAACATGTTAATAAGCAGTGTTTCAATAATATCGTCCCGGTGATGGGCAAAAGCTATTTTATTGCATCCTTCGGCATCAGCTATCTCAAAAATCCTTTTACGCCGTAGTCGTGAACACAAAAAACATGGATTTTTCTTATTAAAATCAGAGTGCGCCAGATTGCCAATATCTGACTTTTCAATCACATAGCGGTAATTATTTTTCTGCAAATATTTTTCCAGCGCGTCATAGGATTGATACGTTGAATCAAAGCCCATATCAATATTCGCCGCTATAAAAGAAAAACGGGGAACATAAATCATCGGTGAATTAAGTAAATCAAGCAGGGCAAAGCTATCCGCGCCGCCGGAGACACCAACCAGAACACGATCTCCCTCTTCGATCATTTTATAATCCAACACGGCCTTTTCCAGCCATTTTTTTAAATGTAAAAAAAGTTTTGTATTTTTTTCTTTTTTAATCGTTTCCATATACATTTGCTATAATTTTAATTTGCTCCTGACAACACGTTATTTATACGACTTCTTTACAGGAATCAAGATACTTCGATTATCGTCTTGAAATCAGGAAGACTCTCTGTTATAGGTTTGACCAAAGCAAAAAAGGAGGTTTTGATATGCCGGAAATTATTAATGTTCATGCGCGGGAAATACTGGATTCCCGGGGAAATCCAACGGTTGAGGCCGAAGTGACAACAATTGCGGGTATTACCGCAAGGGCGGCTGTTCCATCAGGCGCTTCTACAGGCGAGCATGAAATGCTGGAATTGCGTGACGGTAATAAGAAAAGATACAATGGAAAAGGTGTCCAAACTGCCGTAAAAAATATTCTATATAAAATCGGGCCGGAAATCATCGGTATGGATTGCCGCAGACAGCGCGATATCGACTATGCCATGATCGAACTGGACGGAACCGAAAACAAGGGTAAACTAGGCGCCAACTCGATTCTTGCTGTATCTCTTGCCTGCGCCAAAGCCGGCGCGGAAGTATCCGGCCTGCCGCTTTATCGATACTTGGGCGGCGTTAACGCTAAAGATCTGCCGATACCACAATCAAATATTTTAAACGGCGGTCAACATGCCGACAATAATGTGGACATTCAGGAGTTTATGATTCTGCCGGTGGGCGCGTCCAATTTTACCGAAGCCATTCGCATGAACGCGGAAGTTTTTCATTCTTTAAAATCCGTGCTCAAGAGTAAAGGTTATAACACAGCCGTAGGCGATGAAGGCGGATTTGCGCCGAATTTAAAATCCAATGAAGAAGCCCTTTCGCTGATTATGACGGCTATCGAAAAAGCAAACTATCGTCCGGGTCAGGATATTATGATCGCCTTGGATTCAGCAGCAAGTTCCTTCTACGAAAAAGGCAAATACATTCTGGCAGCGGAAAAGAAACCGCAAAAGTCAGCTGACGAAATGGTTAAGTTCTACGCTGATCTCGTTGCGAAATATCCGATTATTTCCATTGAAGACGGACTGGCGGAAGATGACTGGACAGGCTGGAAATTATTGACTGACGAACTGGGCGACAAAATCCAAATTGTCGGTGATGATATTTTCGTAACGAATATCAAGCGACTGGAGCGCGGCATTGAAATGGGTGTCGCCAATTCTGTGCTGATTAAACTCAACCAGATCGGCACGCTGACAGAAACTCTTAACACGATGGAACGGGCTAAAGAAGCAAGTTACACGTGCGTTGTATCCCACCGCTCCGGAGAGACGGAGGATACCTTTATGGCAGATATTACCGTTGCCACCAATTGCGGCCAGATTAAAAGCGGCTCGCTTTCCCGTACGGAAAGACTGGCTAAATACAATCAACTGATCCGCATTGAAGAAGAATTAGGCGACGCGGCTAAATACCGAGGCAAGGAAGCATTTTACAGCATTAACCGGAAACCGAAAGCAGCTAAGAAATCAAGGGTATGAACTAAAAAGGGCTGGCCTTTTGCAAAAAGGTCAGCCCTTGATATTTTAACTCCATAGCGTATTATCGTGTTATACCAAGTAGCTATCAAATATTAAAAGGTTGGTTTACCGGGCATAATACCAAGTAAGCTTTCAAAAATTCACATTTTTTTGAAAGCAACTTGGCATTAATCATCAGAGAAATTTAAAGAGACGTCGTCGCAATACTTCCATTTCCGCACGGTTTTCAGTTAAGGAATAAGCAGTTTCTTTCTTTCCCCCCTTTTCTTCTTTCACCACGGACGCGATTAAATCCGCGTCTTCAAGAAATCTGATCATGTTTTGATAATTGGATTGAGACAGAGCTTCCGCCCGCAAAACCTCTCCCCTCTTGAACATCCTGTCTCCGAGATCTCTTATTTTTTTCAGCCATTCTTTTTGATTTTGCGCCTTTTTCTTTAAATAAGGGAAACTTTTTATCACCACCCAATAAGCTTCAATATAATTATGAATCAAGCCGGCAAAGTGCTTTAATTTTGTTCTGCCTTTGCCTTTTACTTCTATCCATAGCTGATCATCACGCTCTGTAGTAATAATCATTTTCCGGTTAAGCAAATAAGCCAGAACCTCGTTTACCTCTTCTAGGTCATCTTTGCGTTCATCAAAGATAAATTCATTCCATAATAGCCGCTTCAAAAATTTGTAATCTCCCAAAATCCGGCTAAGCGGCATTACATCCTCTCTGCTTTCCAGCATGGATGTGGCAACAAAACTCAAGGGCACAAAGAAATGCAAAATGGTGTTTTTATAGTATTCCAGATTGAGCCTCTTTTGATCATCGAGCGAATAAATTACTTCCTGCATTTCCTCTTCTTCTTCTGCCGCTTCAATCCGGGATATTATCTCGGACTGAACAAAGATATTGAGGGCATCAATTGTCGCTCTTTCCCTATGAGCAAAAGTTGCCGCGAACTTTACTTTTCTTGTGGATAAGTATTCATAAAACTCATTTAAAATGTCCGTTAGCTCATCATGTGATATTCCTCTGCGGTCCTGACTCAAAAGACCCGAAGCAACCAGTGAAAATGGTGTCACCACGGAAACATTATTAATTTCCAGTTCGATTTCATAACCGATTCTTCGATAAAGGCTTTGCCTCTCATCTACAGTCATCTGCTCAATTTGTTTTTCCTGCGATTCCAGGTAGGACTTCATAATCATCGGTTCACCAATGTTGATGTAAACCTGACCATAACGTTTGCGCAGAATATTGCCGCTTTTAATTATTTGGGCGGCATTTTCTTTTGCTTTGGTCGCCCCGGACAATTCATCAAGATATGACTTTTCTTCAATCACCCGGTCATAACCGATATATACGGGAATAGCGGCAAAATTATCGCAATACTTATCCTGATAAGCCTGAAGGATCATGGCGAGAAGCCCATATTTTGGTATTACCATTTTTCCGGTACGGCTTCTGCCGCCTTCTATGAAAAATTCCAAAGGTAACCCCTCTTGCAGAAGGATGGCAATGTATTTAGATAATACTTCTGCGTAAACTTCATTACCTTTAAAGGTGCGCCGCATAAAGAAAGCTCCGGACTTACGAAAAATGTATCCCATGGGGAAAAAAGACAGATTACTTCCCGCGGCAATAAAGGGCAATTGGATATTGCTTTTGAAAAATACGTAAGAAAGCAATAAATAATCTATATGACTGCGGTGACAGGGTATAATAACAAAAGGCATTTTTTTAGATACATTTCTAAGTTTTGTCATGCCTTCGTGATCAATCGAAACACCATCATAGACTGTGTTCCACAGCCATGTAAGCATTTTTACCCATATTTCAACAAATGTTTCTTTGTAATCGGAAGCAATTTCATAAAGATAACGCCGGGCTTCTTTTTCCACAACCGCCTTGTCCTTTTTAGATTTCACGGCAAAATCAGCAATAAATTTCTTCATATTTTCGTCGCTTAAAACCATGCCAATCAGCTCTTCCTTCGATTTCAAGGCAGGTCCGACTATAGCGGCTTTTTCATCTTCAATGCGACCGATCAGTTCGCCGCGCAAATCGTGAATAATTGTTTCTTGCAGTCTGTCTTTGTTTTCTTTTATATAGCTGGATAATTTAATTGGTTCCGCAGGTACAACGTATGCCTGATTTGAATATCTTATAAATGTGATTAAACGGCGCAAAAGACCCGTCTGTTCCGATTGTCCGAAAAGAATGTTTATCAGGCTTTCATTTTCATTTTCCCTTCTCCGTCCATAAGCTACAAGAACAGGTACGATGAAAATAGGGAAATCAACCGTTTTCTGAATTTTAATCAGGCTGGCTATCGCCTGATCTGCTGATCTGCTTTCAATAAACTCCGATGCACCAAGATGAATTATGCTGCTTTTTTTCTCGGTAAATGTTTTTTCCATGAAGTCTAGCTTGCTTTGCAGTGCCTTTTGTTTGTCGCTGAAACGGCGTAAAAAAGACGACCAAAGAAATTTTACCATCTGTGGCAATGGTTGCCAGAAGGACATGTTCGTTCCATGGGAATATACGGGACGCGGCAGTTCCTTGCGTCCGGTAAGCTCGTAAATAATCAGACTGTTGAGCTTGCTTCTTTGTTTTATGGCATAAACTATTAAGCCTTCCTGAGATAGTTTTCTAAGCGAGTCCAAATACTCATCAGCTATTGATACTCTCGAAAGGAACATTTTCGCCGGAAGAAATCTCCAGAAATTCTGCTTATCATAAAGGCATCCGGAATAATATTTATCTACTTGGTTCTGATCCATAATCAATCTTCTTCTTTCTGAAATTCACCGGGAAAACGTTCGAACATATATTCCTGAACGCACGCACGAACTTCCGCGGCAGTATTAAACGACATTGCCGTCTTCAACAGCAGTTTCGATTCCTGAAGTGTAGATTCCCTGATTATTTTCTTTACTCTCGGAATTGCTAAATGATTCATGCTTAATTCATCCAATTCCATGCCCAGCAGAATCAAAGAACAAAGAGGATCACCGGCCATTTCACCGCACATTGCTACACGAATTTTTGCATTATGACCTGCTTCCACCACACTTTTTATCAACCTTAAAACAGCCGGATGCAGTGGTTCATAAAGATACGTTAATTTTTCATTAGCGCGATCAATAGCCAAAGAATATTGAATCAGATCATTTGTCCCAATGCTGAAAAAATCTACTTCGCGCGCCAGTTGATCAGCAATGATGGCTGCTGTCGGAACTTCAATCATCGCGCCAATTTCCATCTCTGAGGCAATTTTCACCCCTTCGGCTAAAAGTTCATTTTGGGCTTCCTTAAGCAGTTTCTTTGCTTCGCGTATTTCCTCTATACCGGAAATCATCGGGAAAAGAATTTTTACATTGCCTAAGGCGCCTACCCGCCAAATGGCTCTTAACTGTGTTTTGAAAAGCTCTACTTCCTTCAAGCAAAACCGAATCGCTCTTAAACCCAATTGCGGGTTTAATTCTTTTGGCTGTTTCTGGTTGGACGGAAATTTATCGCCACCCAGATCAAATGTGCGGATTGTTGACCAAAGCAAATCCTTCGTAGTAACTATCTGGCTATAGTTGTTGAAATGGTCTTCTTCTGTAGGCAATTCTTCGCGGTTAATGTAAATAAATTCTGTCCGGTAAAGTCCGATATATTCTACACCATGCGTAATGGCTGAAGGCATTTCTTCAACAAATTCAATATTGCCGCCTATTTGAACCTTATAGCCATCTTGCGTTACTGCCGACAGTTTCGCGTATTTAAGATACTCTTCTTTAGAGGCAGAAAACAGAAGCCGTTTCTCTTCATATCTTTTTAACATGTCCGGATAAGGATTGACAAATACCAGTCCGGATGTGCCGTCAACAATGATTTCATCGCCGGTTCGCGCAATACGTGTTATATTATCCAAACCAACTACGGCGGGTAATTCCATCGAACGGGCAACGATTGCGGTGTGCGATGTACGGCCGCCGCTGTCGGTAGCAAAACCAACAACTTTATCCAATTTCATCTGTGCCGTATCTGCCGGAGACAGGTCATGAGTAACAACAACCACGCCATCACCTATCGCCCAGACAATTTCTTTTTTCTCGCCGGAAAGATTACGTAATACTCTCTGGCTTACATACTGAACGTCACTAATGCGGCTGCTTATATAGGCATCTTGTAAATTTTCAAATATTTCTTTATAATAGTCCAGAGTCATACGTACCGCCCATTCAGCGTTGACTCCTAATCGTTGCATATATTTAATTGTGCGATTGATGAATTTCTTGTCCTGTAAAATCAATATATGAACGTCTATAATGTATAGTGGTTCAGTAACTTTTGTTTTTTTCAGGTTTTCTTGAATTTTTAAAAGCTCAAGCTCTGAATCCTTAAGCGCTTTTTTAAAACGAGCAATTTCTTTAGGAATCAGCGTTAAATCGTCAAGCTTATAAAAAGACAGCTGAACATCCAGCGGGTCAAAACGATAAACTTTACCGATGACAACGCCGGGAGAAACACCTATGCCTTTAAGTACAACTGTTTTTTTTCCATGTTCAGCGATCATATATTGACTTAATCTTCCCCGAATTTATTTTCTATTAGTTTTTCTAATTGTTCCAAAGCAGCAATCGCGTCTTCGCCTTCCACTCTTAATGTTAACATACCACCGTTAGGACAGGCAATAGCTAGAATCCCTAAAATACTTTTGCCGTTGACAGTTTGTCCATCGCGCTCAATAAAAACATCGGATTTGAACTGGTGGGCGATTTTCACAAAAGCTGCCGCCGCCCTAGCATGCATTCCTAATTTATTTTTTAACTTTAAAGTCTTGATTTCCATCATTTTAATATTTCTTTCCATGATATAAAAAGAAATATCGCGGCAGTACTGTAAAGAATATAAACCTGCGATATTCCTTTATTAATTAACCAGAAGCAGGACACAACAAATCCCAATGCCGCAAGCTTCATGATGACTACATTTGTATTGCTAAAAGGGCCCGCTCCAATCTGTAATAACAAATGTGCCAATCCTGCCAGAATTAATATTGAACTCCAGCGAATTTTTATGGCCGCGCTTGGTAGATCCATAATACTTATGAATTCAATACCTTGCTTCCCGCAACGATAGCCTTCAATAAAGCCCTTGCATCTTACCCATATATGAGCCGGTGTATAAATTAATAGAAAAGCCAGGGGAGCAATTATCAATCCGATATAGGCCAAAAAAACAGCGAAAACAGCGGCAAAAGGCTTCAGGGCGCCCCAAAAAAATATATCACCAATAGCTGCATAAGGACCCATCAAGCTCTGCTTGACTGCCACTGTGTCCGGTAATGCGCCACTGTCAGCGCAATCCATTTCTAAACGGACAATGGAACCGATTATTGATGCTGAAAAATAAGGATGGGTATTAAACATTTGCAGATGCCTTAATAATATTTCTTTAACATCCCTGTGTTGTTTTTGCCACTGGCGAACGAGCGGAATTATCGACATGGCAAACCCGAGGTTTTGCATCCGACGAAAGTTAAGTGTTGTATGAACAAATAAAGACCTAAAAAAAATTTTAATCACAGTCGCTTTAGTCATTTCTTTGCGGCCTCAAAATATATAATTTTTGTCTGGCTTCATAATGCAGTGTCACTAACATAAATGGTTAATGAAGTCAATCAATCAGCAGCCATAACCTTCATTTTACACCAAGTTGCTATCAAACAATGAACTACCCCGCCGCAAGCAGCGGGGTATCCAAAAGGAAATACGTCCCAAGGGGCGGGGAATTAGACCCAACATTATCCCGACGCTTCGCTTTCAGGATAATTCGACCTGCAAGCTCCAGTTCATCCCGTTTCATCGGGATTCCTGTAGCTTGGGTCTCATTAAAAGGTTGATTGACCGGGCATAATATCAAGTAAGCTTTCAAAAATTAATAGTTTTTTGAAAGCAACTTGGTATTATCTTGACAGGCGTTTGTTTTGTTGCTAAAGACACGCCGGTTTTAGGGTCAATGGCGCAGGCAGAATTTATCACTACTATATTACTTACTCGCTGCTTCGTCTTCCAAAAGATAAATTATATAAGGGGGTTCGTTTAAATGCTTTGTCAAACTGTTAAAGAGGGATTGGAGTGCGCTTTCATGAGCAAAAAAGGCTGCGGTTTTTTTGGTGGCAGCTGCCAGATAATAATCGACAAATGTGAAGAGTGTAATAAAATAATTGATTATCAATCAGGCAAATACTGCAAGGTCTATCCAGATCCAAAAAGCAAGTGGCTCAATGGTAAGTGTCCAACCGCATCGCATGCTAAGAGTGAAGTAGCAGAAGCAGCACAGAAAGTCAATCCGCTCAAAGCTTCCAAAAGAGCAAACAAAAAGTGATATCAGCAGATTACTGCCGCAATCGTGGTATAAATCTTCATCAATTTATCAAATATAAAAAAGCCGGCAAGTGAATCTGCCGGCTTTTTTAACAACTCATTATATTTTTAATTTGCTGTAGTTCTCTTTTAATCAAAATGAGCTTTTCTTCTTCATCATCTCCCTTTTCAGGTTCTTCCTTACCGCGCATTTTCGATAGTTGCTTTTTGGCGCCATCAATTGTGAACCTTTGAAAATAAAGCAAATCCATGATGTTCAATAATTCCTGCACATCTTTTTTGCGGTACATACGTTGCGCGGTCTTTGTTCTGACAGGTTTTACGGTGCTGAATTCTGTCTCCCAGTACCTGATGACATGTGGCTCCACGTTAAGGATTTTACTAACTTCTCCTATACGGAAATAAGCCTTTTCGGGAATTATTATGTCCATGAAATCCCTGAATCCTTGCAGCTATTCTCCCCTACATGACACAGCTAAAATCAAACCGCAGTTGATTTTATCTAATACCAAGTTGCTTTCAAAAAAAACTATGAATTTTTGAAAGCTTACTTGGTATTATGCCAGGTAAATCAACCTTTTAATGTTTGATAGCAACTTGGTATCATACTTTCTTAATATCTGTGTCTGCGCGGAAAAGCTTGTATCAGTTCAGAGCCTTTCGCAAAACCTGAGACGATTTGAACGTCAACACTCTGCGCGCTGTAATGGAAATTTCCTGTCCGGTTTGGGGGTTACGACCACGGCGTGCCCGTTTTTCTTTCACCGAAAAGTTACCGAATCCGGAAATCTTAACTTTGTCTCCCTGCGCAAGGCTGTCCTTGATAATGTCAAATACTGACTCAACAATATCCGCAGAATCTTTTTTGGAAAAACCAAGCTTCTCATAAACATTTTGAATAATATCAATCTTTGTCATTTCTTTCCCTCCATTTTAACTTTGTCAAATAAACTATTCGCCTCTTATTTTTGCACCCGTCAATCCAATGGTGTTCTGCACAATTTTATCGTGGATGTTGTTTACCTCCACATCTGTTAATGTTCTGTCCGACGCACGATATGAAAAACGAAGCCCCAGACTTTTTAAGCCTTCAGCAATACCTTTGCCTGTGTATATATCAAAAATAACCACATTTTCAAGCAATTCTTCACTTTGGCGCAAAACAATATCAACCATGTTATTGGTTTCCATTTCAGCAGGAATCAGATATGCGACATCGCGAGTTACTGCCGGAAATTTTGATATTTCTTGATAAGCAATAACATTACTTACTTGATTGGCTAAAATATCTAAATTGATTTCAAGAACATAGACATTATTTTTTAAATCCAATCGCTGCCGAACATCCGGATGCACCTGCCCCATATAACCTACTGACACTTCACCAATATATATTTCGCAAGATTTACCGGGATGTAAAAATAGCTCTGCAGTTGATGAACGATAACTACAATTGGTTAATTTAAGATCATAAAAGATGTTTTCGAGGCAGCCTTTCAGATCATAAAAATCGGCGCTTACCTTGTTGCCCCACAAATTATCTGTCGTGGCTCCCGTCAATAGGCAGGCAAGCATATTTGTTTCTTCGGGAAGGTCATCTGTTTTACGATCAATAAAAACACATCCCATTTCAAATATCTTCAAATCAAGCAAACCGTTATTGTTGTTTTTCTTCATGGTATCGAGCAATCCAAAAACCATCGTTGTCCTCATCACGGATTGGTCTTCTACCAATGGATTTTTGATCCGGACTAAACGCCGCCTTTTATCATTTCCCGGTAAACACATGTGATCTACAAATTCCGGAGTTACAAAACTATAATTGATTACTTCTGAATAACCCGTGCCGTTAAGAATATGCCTGATTTTCTCCTCTAAATCCATCCGGGGATTAGAGGTCATTTCTATCGCCGCAAAATTAGGCAGTGTCATCGGAATGCGATCGTAGCCGTAGATACGAATCACTTCTTCAATTAAATCGATTTCTCTTTTTATGTCGATACGAAAGGCCGGCGGTGTCACCAGATAATTATCCTTACCTGCTTTGCCTACAATCATACCAAGACTCTGCAATATTTTAATAACTTCTTTTGCTTCAATTGCAGCACCTGCTAATTGACAAATTCTGCTAAGTCGCAAAGGAATATCTTTAACAGGTGGAATTTTATGTGGATATTCATCAATACAATTTCTGCAAATATTACCGCCGCTGAGATCAGCAATCAGCTGTGCCGCGCGATTCAGGGCAACGATGACTCCTTCCGGATCGATTCCTCTTTCAAAGCGGAAAGACGCGTCAGTAGGCATTGCCAGTTTGCGTGCCGAACGACGAATAGAAACCGGATTAAAATAAGCACTCTCCAGCAAAACATCCTCCGTGTCCTCCTTAACTTCTGAATTAAGACCACCCATAATTCCGCCGATAGCCACAGGCTTTACTCCGTCACAAATTAATAAAGTATCTGCCGGCAGCTTGCGTGTTTTACCATCTAAAGAAGTGAATTCTTCATCATCCCTTGATTTTCGGACAATAATTTTCCCCTTCTCCAGAAAACGAAAATCAAACGCGTGAAGAGGTTGACCCATCTCAAGCATTACAAAATTGGTTACATCGACAACATTATTTATCGAACGAATTCCTGCTGATTCTAATCTCGTTTTCATCCAGGCAGGTGAAGAACCAATCTTGACGTTTTTAAGAAGTCGTGCTGTGTAACGCGGACAGAGGTCAGCATCAATAATTTGTAGTGATGCATGTAAACTGATCTCTTCAAGAGTTTCAAGAATACGGCCGACAGGAATTTTTATTTTTTCGCCTGTAATTGCGGCTACCTCTCGCGCGATTCCAATCATGCTCAAGCAATCAGAACGGTTTGGAGTAATACTTACATCTAAAACCGTATCGCCCAAATCAAGAGCAGTTTCTAATAATTCGCCTAAAGTCAAATTTTCAGGCAATTGCCAGATACCGGAGGAATTGTCACCTG
>Ga0247840_10009796_pt1 | contig 12210 bp, 11 predicted proteins | sample LaCruzMarch2015__FD_192404 | JGI IMG/M metagenome (GOLD analysis project Ga0247840, IMG submission 192404) | Freshwater microbial communities from meromictic Lake La Cruz, Castile-La Mancha, Spain - LaCruzMarch2015_17m | ecosystem: Environmental > Aquatic > Freshwater > Lake | place: Spain...
CTGGAGAGGTGTTATACAAGTTTGATCCGGGATATTTTGACACTAGGGCATATCCTCCGGACTTTCAAGTCGAAGAAAGGCTGTATTACGAGCCATGTGCTGCATGTGGAAGGGCTTCGAATGATCCATTATGTACATGTGGCAATTTGCTTAATGGTAATTTTAAGGAGTTACGCAGATAGAGTATTGCGTATCTAAATTTAGCTTCAGTTCTAGCCTTAAATCTTTTGCTATTTTCATACTAAGCACTTGCATACTATTATGGGCTCAAATAATGAGCTATTTAAATACTTTATAAATTCTCATTAAGTTATAGGCAATATATATAAAATGAATATATGAACTTAGAAGATACAAAAATACTTAGCACCTCGCAGGCGCAACATTGGCTTGTTGATGCTGCCTCGTTTCAGGTGTCTCAAATTGATTTTTGTAGTGCCTATGTTAAAGAAAGTTCCCTTAAATTCTTTTATTCAAATTACTTATTAAATGGTTATTCAGGGGCGACAAGGTTGATGGCTAGATGGAAGCCTTTAGACTTGATTTCTGGTGCATCTGATTTGGAGGTCTATGACTACTGTAAGCTCCATGGGATAAAACTATTTATTAAAAATGATTTTCATGGAAAGCTTTATCAGGTTAAACCAACGGGGTTGCTTATTGGAAGTTTTAATCTAACAAACTCTGGATTTGGTTTGCATCAGAACTCAAATGATGAGGCTGGAGTAATAATTGATATTAGCGTTAAAAATTCAGACTATATCGACGAATTATTTCTCGATGCAACTGAGGTTACCGATAGCTTATACATAAAAATAAAAGAGTTTTTATCCAACAGTAAAAATACACAAAATAACGCTGTATTAGATTGGAGTGAGGAAGTTAAAGACTTATTGGCGCCCCCTAAAATTCCATCGGGTTTATTGGTTAGTGAATTTTTCTATTCCACACCAATTAACCGAAATAATGAGGGCGCATGGCATGAGCATGATCTATCTTTACTCGGCCTTTCAAAGGCGGATATGGAAGCTGAGGCCCCTATTAAGAGCGCATTCAGACGCTCAATCCCATATATTTGGCTTAAAAAAATACTTATAGATAATAATGGAGAAATGTACTTTGGCGGAATTACAAAGCAATTGCATGATTGTCTAATTGATGATCCTACGCCATATAGAAAAGATGTAAAAAAGCTAGTTCAAAACTTATTCAGTTGGATTGATAGGTATGGAGCAGATGATTTTATTATCGACCAGCCAAATCATTCGCAGCGAATAAGATTAAATAACGTTAGTTTATAAGGAAAAGAGATGGGCGTAAAACCATTTGCATCAGGTCAGGCATTTGAATCATTAAGGGATTCAGATTTTGATTCATGTAGTGCTCTAGGAGAGGTTATTGATAACTCGATCCAGGCTGATGCCGAAAATATTCGAATCAATTTTGATTTGAGGGGGCGAGATACTATTGATCGCGTGACATTTGTCGATGATGGTCATGGCATGAGTAAAGATATTTTGCAGAATTGCTTACGGATGGGTTGGTCAAGCAGATATAACGATCGAACAGGAATTGGGCGCTTCGGGGTGGGTATGACTCTTGGGGCAATTCATGAATGCAGAAGGGTTGATGTTTACTCAAAGGTTGATGGTGGTGAGTGGTCTCATACTTATTTAGATTTAGACGAAATTGCTGATGCCGACTATCGGGATATTGATTGGGAGATTCCTGCGCCCACTAAAAAGGCGCCAGATGCCGAGGCTGGTGCGATTAAAAATTTACCTAAAGATCATGGGACCGTTGTAATTTGGTCTAAGTATGATAGAAATAGAGATAAGCCCGCAGTATTGATCGAGGAATTCAGGTCCTGGTTGGGGAGAACATTTCGATATTTTATTTGGAATGAGAGCTTAGACGGTGGAAAGACCCCACTTCGAAAAAATGGGCTCAATATTTTCTTAAATGGTCAAGAAATTAAGACAATTGATCCACTTTATATAAGGCCTGAGAAGTCGGAATTTCCCGATGATCCCAAGTCAACTGAATACGATGAAATGGTATGGGATTGGCCTATAAGCGACCCAGTCCTTGCAGAGAGTCTTGGATCAGATTCTGCAAAGATACGTGTGCGTCTAAGTATACTGCCTGAGGTATGGAGGGATACCAAAGGCATGGGTGGAAAAGCTGATGCAAAAAAAAGAGGAATTGACTTAAATGAGGGATTCTCTTTTCTACGGCATGGTCGCGAAGTTGGATATGACTGGATACCCCATTTTAGATTTATGTCCGAGGAAAAGGATCGTTTCTGGGGTTGCGAAATACATTTTGAGCCTATCCTAGATAGAGCATTTGTTGTAAAAAATATCAAACGCGGTGCTGTGCCAACCCCGGAGTTAAAAAAATTAATTGGTGAGCAAATTGGCCCTTGGATTTACAGGCAGCGAGAGTTAATCTCGGAGCATTGGAATAACAAGGCTAATGCCCCTAAACCAGGTGAAAAAGACCCTACAGGAGGCGGTGGACATCGTAGATCTGAGAAGATTGCTGAGAAAGCAGGTGTTCCTGCAAAAGTTGATCCAGCCATTGATCCAGCTAAGGCTCAGGATGAGGCTGCAGAATTTGCAGGCAAGGGAAAATCTGACGAAGTTGCATTATGGAAGGCTAAATTTCAAAGTCAGCCATTTACGATTGGAGAAATGGGTTGGCCAGGATCAACATTTGTAGATATTCACTACATGGGTGGATCTGATGCTCTTTTTTATAACAACAGGCATAAATTTTTTGAGGTCTTATCCTCAATAAAATCTGAAATAAAAAAGGGTGAAAATTTAGAAACCAATTCAGAAAGATTGACTGTATTAATTGACATGCTCTTAATAGCATATGCAAAGTCAGAATCTACTCTTAATACTACTGATGGTTTAACTACAGCAGATGCAATTGATCATCTTAAGAATAATTGGGGTCAATTTCTAAAGACCTATATTGCAACCTGGCAAGAAGAGTATGACGATGGCATCTCAAGCTGATTCAACCTCTATAGAGCTTTTGAGGGTGGGGGAGCCGTTGGCTCCTCTAGTTGTTTCAATGACTACATACAAAGGCGTTAGATATTTGGATATTCGCCGTTATTATTTTGATAAAACCTCAAAAACTACAAAGCCAACCCCTAAAGGTGTTGCCCTAAAAGAGGATGAATTTCTGAGTGTAATTGGTTTCCTCTCTGGTGAATTCGCAGAGCTTAAAAAATTATTTACAAATAATTTGGTTCCCGAGGAAATGAATACGAGGGCGCATAGAAAAGAATCATTAGCCAGGAATAAAATTAAGAATGATGTAGCTGATATGCATGCCACTTATGAAAAGTGGCGCGGCCCCAATTTTTTTATGGCAGACATTTCTAAAAAGAAAATTGAGCTTAAGTTCAATGATCAGAACAAAGTGATTGCTCAAATAAAACAAGATGAATTATCCGGTTCTGAGGTTTTAGAGAGGCTACTGCATTCCTATGCATTGGCAAAGAAGTCGATCGACTCACCAACAAAAATAACTCCTGAAGCCACTTTAGATTACCTAGAGGTGGCATGGAATAATTTCCTAAGATAACTATGAATATTTTTGAAAGACTACCTATTTTCAGGTTGGTAGAGCTTATAGGCCCCGATCAGTTAAGTGAGATTGAGGGCGTGTTAGAGGCTCTTAATAGACCAGATTTAAATATTGATTTAGTGAATACGAAGGGCTTTTTATCTAAGTATGTCAAGCAGGTAATTGGTTTTAAACATCTCCAATCAAAAGACGGCGCTAAAGAAATTTTTACCACGCTGTCCGATGCAGAGTGCTCAGAATTATTAAAGGCTTTACGCGTCGAAGATGTACTTTTATCAAAGCAGGATGCCATTCCTTTTTTTATTGAGCAGTTAAAAAATAAATCAAAAAAAGCCATTATTGGCAATTTTCTTGGATTTGCGCAGGTAGATATAGATTTGGAGGCGGAGGTAGGTACTCCCTCATCCCTTAATATTCCCGCTGCTGAGCACCCCTATAAACCATTAAAAGATTATCAATTTGAGGTTTTATTTAAAGCTGCAGCCAAGCTAAAAATCTCAGATAGTAGATTTATTCTACAAATGCCAACTGGTTCTGGCAAAACCAGAACGGCAATGGAGATTGTTTCCGACTATTTGAATCAGTACCCAGATGGGTCAGTGATTTGGCTGGCTCATTCAACTGAATTATGTGATCAAGCATCTGAATGTTTTCTGGAGGTGTGGCCTCATTTGGCTAAAAATCATTTGCTTTTTCAGAGGCACTATGGAGTGCACAAGATTCTAAAAACCGGCACAGAAAAGATTGGATTTCTTTGCTCTAGCTTTCAGTCTTTGCTAACAATTGTAGATAAAAATCCAGATTTTCTTGATTCTATTCTGTCAAATAAGCGGTTAATTGTTGTTGACGAGGCTCATAAGGTTGTTGCTCCGACCTACAAGCGAGTTACCAAAGGACTTATTAAAACTGGATCTGCTGTAATGGGTCTAACCGCTACTCCTGGCAGAAGTTATGGTGGTCAAACAGATAATGATGAAAATGAGGAGTTGGCAAAATTTTTCTTTGATAGCCAAATTAGTTTTACAGCTCCTAATGATCAAGATCCAATCGAGTATTTACGAAGTAAAAAGGTTCTTGCTTCAGCAAAGTTAGAGGCTCTGGCTATATCTGGTGTAGACATAGCTTTAACCACAAAGGAGTTGGACTATATTGCTAAGGAGTTTGAGCTGCCCAAAGAGGTATTGGTGCGGCTTGGTACAAACCACCTTAGAAATGCCGAGATATTAAGTAGACTAATTAATCTTGTGAATGATGGCGAAGCAAAAAGTATTATATTTTTTGCTACATCGTTAGGGCAATCAAAACTAATAAGCTCCCTATTAAATTTCTTAAACATTAAGGCTGAGCATGTCGATGGGGAGACTCCTCGAGTCGCCCGTCAAGAGATAACGTCTAGTTTTCGGGCTCAAAAAATCCAAGTTCTTTGTAACTATGAAGTTCTTTCAACAGGATTTGATGCCCCATTAGTAGATTGCGTATTTATAGCGAGGCCGACTGCTTCAGTGGTTTTATATAGTCAAATGATTGGCAGGGGGCTGCGTGGACCTGCCATTGGAGGCAAGGAGAGATGTCTCATAATAAATGTTAAAGACAACTTTACTAATCTACCAAGTATTGAAGCGATGTATTCAATTTTTGACGACTACTGGGTTAATTAAAATTTATTTGTGACAAATATTGCAGGAATTATTTCCTTCATCGCAGTCATATAAGTCATCAATATCCACTAAGTTGGCTCTTAGTGGATTTGCAAATTTTTCTTTTTTTGCTTGAACCCGAGCTAAACGTTTTTCGTAGTCGTCCTGAATTTGCTGAATTCTTTCGGGCATTTCTAGCATCGAAAGTGATTCACCTTGAGTCCAAGTGAAGGGCGATCCATGTTCTTCGGCATTTTTTTCAAGTGATTTCGCATGCTCAAATGCATCAGGATGCCGGTCTCTTAAGCGTACCCATTCAATTTTCTGTTGAAAAAAGCAAAAAGTGCATCCACTTCTTGAACGCCATTCGTAATATTTTGGTAGTCCTAGGCCGGATGCATCCAAAAGATCGAATACACCCTCTTTATCTATTCCATCCTCCCTGAAAGGAAGTCTTACCTTCAAATTTGGGTGGTTGGTGTTATAGCCTTCGCGGTAATCTTCATCGGCTCGAATTGCAACATAACTGTTAACCGTTACACCAGCTCTCAGCCATTGGTTTACCCAATATCTGAAGGGCTCAAGCTTTAGCTTTTGAGTGCACCAGCGAGTTTGTGGTGAAGGGAGAAAATGATTAAATTCTCTAAGCCAAAATTCGAAGTTTCGATGAGTTTCAAGTCTAGTAATGGGTTTTCCTAGAAAGCCTTCAAGCGTAGTAAGAAATTCGTGAACCTCTGGAAGTTCTGCGCCAGTATCAGTAAAGAAATATTCAATATCCATCTCAGGATGTGTTTTGGACATATAGATAGCCAGCGCAGCACTATCTTTGCCTCCTGATATTCCTAGAACATGTTTCTCCATTACTTTTCCTATGCTTTTAATGCTTTTGAGCAGGCTTCTGCGAATGTTGCAAGAATTTCATCTTTACTAAGACCTTTTTTCTTGAGATCTTTTACTAATTCATTTGATAGTAAGGAGATTTCTGGGATTCGGTCCTCTGAGATATCAAATGATTCTGAAACTGTCGAAGTTTTAGGGTCGCTGTAAACAAAGGCAAAAGATTTTCTTGTTGCCTTCTTACCCCTCAAGCTGCCAAGTGCCTCGACTTGTCTAAAGACTCCACATATGCGACCAAGCTCATTAATTGCTGATTCTTGATCTCTATCGACCCAATCTTTTGGATTCTTACTAATGGTTGTTGATAGGAGGCCCTCAAGACTATCTAAATCATCTTCAAATACAGATAGTCTTGCTACAAATGCATCAATCTTGAAATCACCAGTTGTTCCTTTGATGTTTTCCGCTCGGGCACGTAACTTGGATGCGTTTTCCTTATGATCTAATGCTTGAGAGAGGATGGCTTTGAATTTATCCAACATTTTTGGATAGGCACTTTGAAGCTCGCTAGTCAACGTCGAAATTTTTTCTACTAGAGCTTCATTTTCAGCATTCAAAATTACTGGGAGATCTGAAAATAACACTTTATGTGGATCGCTAGCTTTAAGAATTAACCTTCTTAATTCCTGAGCTTCAGTTGATACTGTTGTGGTTCGTCTTGTCCAGCCTGGCAATGTTGCGACTAAATTTACCAAGCCTCTTGCAGATTCGAGGGGGCTAGCAGAAACCGGAGTTCCAAGTTTTTTGGTTAGTGAGGCACTCAGGGATTTGAGTAGAGCTTTGCGCTCTGTACCAATTTCTACATACTTGAATGCAACACGCTTTGTATCTTGCATCCATTCATCTAAAAATGCCTCAGTAAGGTCTGTAATGAATGTATTTTCAATATATAAACCAAGATGATGTCTATTCGCAAGGAAATAGATCAGTGCAAAGATTGGTAACACACCCTTACGCGCACCAATTGGAGGTTTTTGCCACTCTGCATATAAAGTATCCAGGGTGATAGATTCTTTAGTTCCCTTGAGTAATTTATCGGCAACCTCCCATAGCGGAGCAAAATATTTCCCGAAAACATCTTCTCGGTCATCGGTGGTAAAAATATACTCATCGCTAATCCACTGATATAGATTATTTCCTTCGATGATTGAGTAGAAAAGCCCTGCATCAGCAGAAAAGCCTTCATACCCAAGCCTGGGTTGACCGTTCTTGCCAAGCATTTGATACATAAGCTCTCTGCGAGCCTTTACAGCATTGCCAGAAATTGACTCTTTGTTAACAAGTTCATTGAGGATGAGTGGAGTATTTGGGTAAACCTCATCTGCCAGTTTGCTTGCAATTGCCGACAAAGTGGGGCGAACCTCTCGATTAACCTCTGACCCGGAATAAAACCAATGCGCTGTGTCAAATGCGTTCTTAAGCTCTTCACTCAATTCTGCTTTAACAACACTGATTCTGCCGTTCACTTCCTTTCTAGCAACTGCATCACCATCAAGTTCACGACGTGTTTTTTGTACTCTTTCAAGGGCTGATAGCTCCATTCCAAGTTCGTATAGCTTTTCTGAATTTGGGGCATATCCAATAACAGTAGCTATAGAAGTTTTTATTTCGGATAGTGTTTGAACAAGTTTTTTTATTTGCCTTGGACCATGATCTTGGCTAGGTGCAATCAATATAAATTCTCCAGCAGCACCAGTCTTGAATATGGAGTTATTTAGATAATCCGCCGCTGTATTTGCGTGAATTAGGGAGCGACCATACCAGCGCAAGGTGCCAGTGGTGTGATAGTGACGTTTAGCAACTATAGGATTTAGCTCTGCCAATTCTATGAGCTGCTTTACATCAACATCACCGAGCTCACTTCGAGCCTGATTGATTGCGGAATCAATGTCAAAGTCGCTGCCAGAGTAAATAGTCCAGGCATTTAAATGTTTTCTGAAGACAGCAATAGACCAACGAGCGAGATCCTGGAGGGATGAACGAATCTCATCTTTTCCAACATTTTCTATGCAGATTTCGAGGAGACTATCTTCTGCAGTAAGGCCAGATCCGGCCCTAAACATATCAATTAGTGCAATCGTTTTTGCAAGCTTGACATGCGTTTCTGTACAGCCGTCCCTTGCCTCGGTTCTTTCGATTGCATCACTTGCAACTGCCCATCTATGCCCATCTGAAGAGGCAATGATTGCCTGTTCCATATTCGATTTAAGATAATCCCAGTATCTAGAGGGGCCATATAGAGCCAATTCATGATTGGGTGCAGTTTGAATAAAGTCAGTAAAGCCTAGTGGCTCCACGGATGCGAGAAATCCAAAAACGCTCCGTTCATTTTGACTAAATTTTTTCCTTGAGATGGGGCCTAGTAAGGCTGCCGTTACAGGGTGAAGGGGCCAGCAATTAAATAGGGATTTCTTGAGGTTTGCAGGGGCGTTTGGCCTGCGTTTTGTTACAACTTCCGCCACTGTTTCTGCGAACTTCTCGGCATGTTTGTATGCGGCTATAGAAGCCTTTTTTTCAATCGCACGTCCTACTAATTCAACAACCTCATCGGATCCCGCAACTAAAGGGATATCAATATAGCGCCCTTGGATTTTTGCCCATTCATCTCTTGCATCACGCCCGAGTTTATTTGCATACTGCTCAAAAGCCTGATGAAGAATACCTATAACAACTAGCTTTCCATTGCATCGACTTGCTGCTTCAGCCAATTCTTGATAAAAGTAAATATCTTCGCCTGTTTGTGCTGCTGATTCTAAAAATTTTCCAAGCTCATCAAGAACTAATAAGACACCATCTTTCTTTCTAGATTCGGCCTCTTCTACTAATCGCTGAATAGTTTCAGATGGTTTTGGTTTTTTTGTTACGACACCCTGGTGTTTATCAAGTGCTAGAGAAATTGCGCTAACAACACTGTCGCGTTTTCCAACAATAGGTAATACAAGCCAGCCTTCCTTGCTTGTAGACCAAGCTAATTCAATGTCATCGCCAGGTTTTGTGCCCAATAGTTTATTTGCCTCTACTCGAAGAAGCTTGTTTGGAGATACCAGCGAGCCTAGGACCAATGCAAGCGATGATTTCCCGCCGCCATAGGGCCCAGTCCAAGTAAATGCGCGCTGCCTTGTCCCATTAAGGTGATGGGCCATATTTTTTAGGAGGCTGCGTGCAGTCTCTTGGCATATATAACCTTGAAGAGCATCAGACCTTCCAAGATCCGCTTCTAGGTTTATGGACCTTAGAAATTGGCGTGAAATAGTGACCTGTTTAGTTAATTTATCAGTCATATGCATTTGCCAAAAGCTTATCGGTTTTAAATTCAGGATTTGCTCTAATTACCTGTCTCATTCCAGCTGTGTCAGACCAAAGTAATTGGTTTTTTGTAATTTCACCTAGCGCTTGCACGCGCTCAGCCACGCTTGCCTCATCAAGCTTGAATACTCGACCAGGGGAGCCATATTCATGTGCAATAGCTTCGAAAGAAAGGGTTTGGGTATTCTTTGAATACCTCTTCCAAAAATCAATTAGGCAATAGGCAAAAAGGCTATCGTTGATTGAAGATTTTGCACCGCGCCTAAATTCAAACATACCCCTGCCAGTTTGCTGTATCAAGGCAAGCTCACCTAATACAGAGTCTGTTATTTCCTCTGGGGACTCACCTGCAACCCTAGGCACATAGCTACGTAAGCAGCATTCAATATCTCTTTTTAGAGTTGCGCTGGCTACTTTGAATTTATTGTCCTTCGCATAATTTTGAAGGCCTAGAATCAGATGCTCTGTATCGAGAGTTGGCTCGATGACATGATTAAAAAGCCACTTCCAGGTTGTTGACCTTAAGCCTTCCCCTGCTAATTTCCAGTGGATTAGCCAAGCAGTAGTTGGATGCTCTTGAAAGGGGTCGTAGCCATCTTCACCAAAAATATCGTCACCAAGAGGGGTGGTTTTATAACCAACATCGTCATTTTCAGCAATCACGCCACAGGCCAAAGACCAATGTCTAATAGCGGAAACCATGTTTTTGCCTACGCCAAATCTAACGATTGCTCGCTCATCTGAAAAAAGGCCTTTGGCTTCCTTAGGGCTACATTTTTTTACTTCGTTATAGGCTTTTTTTAGCCATAATTGTCTTAATGGAAAAGTTTCGTGCCCGGAAAATTGTGGGCGGAATTCTTGTAGGTTTTCGTTAGTCATAGTTCGCTGGATGAAGTCTCCAGTGAAGTATATCAACTGGATAGTTCATCCAGTGAGCTCTTGATTGTTGATTTCAACCCAAAAAATTATTTAATATAAATGTCTTTGTAATCAATGGTTTAAGACTTGAAATTGCTGTAGATGATCCCTTAAAGGAGCATTCAGTAACCATAAAGCTTATGGAGTTACCCTCAATTTTGGTTTTAAGGTAGACGGGAACAATGGAAATATCTTCCTTTAAATGCTCGCGTATAGCTAAATATGGATATACAAGCTTATGCTTTGCGAGGGACGAGTGTGAAGTGCCAAACTTTGACTCTACGATATACAGCTCTTTTTTTCCTCTTCTGCTCCCACAGAAAAGTGCATCAATCTCTACCTGCCCATTACGGTGAAGCCATTCAGCGCTTATATCTTGATGTGGGTGGACGCTAAAACTAAAGGTAGACTGACAAGTCGCTGGAATCTGCTGCTGTATTGCATTATCTAGACCTAACGCATTGCCTAAAATTCCCGAGGCAAGGGAAAGGTTCACTAGGGATGACTCAGTTAACTTTGGTAGTAATCTAAAAGCCTCTAAATTATGAGAGAAATTAGGTTCGCAGATTTCCCTTGAAGAATTTTTCTCTAATGCAATTTCATCTAAAAAATAATCTTAAAACCATCTTTTGTTCTAGCTATAGCAAAGTGAGTGCCATTGCTACCAGGCTCCGAACCCAATCTAAAAACCATCAGATTATTTTCTCTCAGCTCGCTATCCAGTCGATCGAGATAGTCAATTGAAAGTATTGAGGCAGTCATTGCCGTACTAGAAATTGAATGAGTCTTTTTATAGTTCTTAAAAGACTGTGGCGCAGAACAATCTAGATTTTTTTGATTAAGCTCAGCTATCAGCGGCGTGAAGATTCCCATTTTTAATCCCAATATTTAGCTTTGGCTGGAATGATATTACGTATGCCACCACGTGGGTCCTCTAGGTCTCCCTTGTACCTGGGTATCAGGTGGATATGTACATGTGGAATTGTTTGCCCAGCAGCCTGACCATCATTGATGCCTAAGTTGAATCCATTCGGGCGGAATTCAATCTCCAATTCCTTTTGCGCACAAGTTAAAAGGCTCATTAGATTTAATTTTTCTTCTTCGGATAGTAAAAACCAGGATTCAATATGACGCTTAGAAATAATTAACGTATGACCGGGCGTAATAGGATAGCCATCCCTAATAATCCAACCATGTTCATTGGAAGAAATAACCCTCTCTTCTGGGATGTTACAAAAAGGGCAGGTGATTGCTTGGCATGACATATCAATAAATTTTAGGCTGTTAGTTCTAGGCACTTTTGATTTAAATACTCGTACAAATCAAAGAGCTTGAAATTTTCTTCATTATTTACACATGGTACATCGCCATAGCTAAGGAATTGATTTGCAAGGGCCTTCGCATCCAACCCCTTGGTGAATGATTTATACAAGAAGTCATTAACAATTCGTTTGCAGGCTTCTGTAGCATGGAAGGCGTTACTAAATTCCCCTATAAGGTTCCATGGACTCGCCTCTAGCGAGCCTTTATCGCTATAAACCTCAACTACATACTTTTTAGCTGTCTCAATTTGCATTGTTATCTCCTAAGTTATTGAGAATAAGAAATCAGTAGCTCATGTAATGAGCTTACCCTTAGGAGATGCCCATTTTTCAATTGGTGGATTGCTTTGTCCTTTCTCGGATAAAGGTCTGAACCTGCTCAATGGTCCAAAAGGAGGATCGCCCAATCTTTATAGGCTTAGGGAACTCGCCTTTCTGAACCATTAGCCAGAACTTAGATTTTGAAATTGGCATGACTTCCAGGATCTGTGGAATTCTCATTAAGGTCACCTCTGAATTTG
>Ga0247840_10009797_pt1 | contig 12210 bp, 10 predicted proteins | sample LaCruzMarch2015__FD_192404 | JGI IMG/M metagenome (GOLD analysis project Ga0247840, IMG submission 192404) | Freshwater microbial communities from meromictic Lake La Cruz, Castile-La Mancha, Spain - LaCruzMarch2015_17m | ecosystem: Environmental > Aquatic > Freshwater > Lake | place: Spain...
TTATATTTTATCTAAACTCTACAAGTTTACCAACTTATTCTGGATCTTACACGACTATATAGGAAACCTAAGACCATCCCCTCCCTCGAAAACTACGCTAATCAGCGATATTGTCTCCCCTCAATCATCTCCTCCTTTTGAATTTGAAAAAGAAGAAGAAGAACAAGAAGAGAAGAAGGTCGAGGAAAATGACGAGTTAATGGAAGGTGTTGACTCTAGCGTTAAACAAGTTTATTTTAACAAGGACGAGATCGTATCCATGTTTAACGAATCAAAAAATAATTTTCTCACTGCTGCCGATTTACAAGAAAAAATATACTACTTTACCAAGTTATCAACCTTTCAGTTTAGAAAGATGGATAAGATCATCAAGGAACAACTTGACACGCTGTGGGTAACAGAAACTGAGGAAGTTTTTCTTTCTATTTTGAAGCAAGTAGACTGGTCTATTTCAAAAGAATATTATATCAAACATTTTTATAACAGCAAACTTTTGTACTATAAAGTAATCTCAGCAAGACCAGTGTTTCAAAAAGTATTTTACGATGATGTATACAAACACAAAGAAAAAGAAAGAAATGTATACAATGATACTCTCAAGTTCTTGTTTGACAGAGCTGCCGACGAAAATGAAAGCATTAATATCAGAGCAGACTGTCTTGATACCATCGTAACTTACGGAAGAAAACACGAAAAGGAAAAGGCAGATGATATGATTTTAGAATTAGGACAACTTTATATTTCCGATAAAGAAAGATCATTCTATACTAATTCTCAAAACGTTCATACAAGAGGCATTCAAAAGACTGCCATCTCTTCCTTGACTAATCTTGCTACTTACCATCGTCCTTCTGAAAATGTAGACGCTATTTATGAGATGATTCTAAACAAACTTGTATCAGATGAGGAAAAGAGAGAAAAGGTAATTAAATCTCTTAAAAGAATCATCATCGACCCTACTCTATTTCAAGGATTTAATGTAAGTCAAATCTTGTCTATTATCTGGCAGGAAATTGAAAGACTTGAGAAATACAAAGACGAACTTGAAAACAGATTGATCGAGGAACTTTATGACGCTGATGAAACTTGTTCTTCTGGATACTTTACAAGACTTATTAATGTGCTTAGCGGATTTTCTCCTCATGTAAAGATCGGTATTACCATTGAGGAGGAACTTATAGCCAGAGTTATTCAAGGTATTAAGAACCATATCAATGCTCTTGACTTTTTGAATAAGGAAAGATTGTCTTTGGAGATTATGGAAGAAGACAACGATCCTACTTCGTTTAGAAACCAACTTCGCTCAAGAACTTATGACGATCTTTGGGAAAATATTGTTTTGAAAGATAACTATACTGGACATATCAAAGAAGAACACATTAAGGAAATGTTAAATATCAAGTTGGCAGACTATTTTGGAAAATAAACTATAATTTACTTTTAAAAATTAATTATTAAAAAATTTTTTTTAATAATTATAAATATTCACATTTAATTTATTGTAGAATACAATTAGCAAGTTTTATAAACTGTTCGTTCTCGCTGGTAGAAACAAGTTGGTATAAACAGGCAAAATCTTCATTACAATCATCTAAGTTTTTAATAAGCTTACGGCACTCTTTACGGAGCAAACAATTAAATTTCTCTTTACCACAACTCATAGAACGAAACTCGTGTTCCATCAAGTCTTCATGCTCTACAGAATCTAACTTTTTACCACAGTTAGTAGGAAAACTGCATACAAACATGGTTCTACCAAATGGTTTACAAGATCCTTGACCACACCAAACTTTACCGTAAGCAGTCTTATACCAAGACCAACCTTCCTTTTGACAAATAGGACCAGAACAAGCAGGATAATAACCATTTTCCGTGTTAATTTGGCTCAAACTATTTTCGTTATTACTTTCAATATTTTCTAATTGGATAGAAGAAGATGGTTTGTAATTAGGGTTAATCCATCTTTTACACTCGTACTTTTCTTTAGTAAACCAATCTACTGACTCTTTTTCATTCATATCCTTGTAAAAAGGAGAACAATAATAAGAATATCTTGGATTTTTAGTAAAAAAATCTTTTCCAATAAATTTACGACAATCAAAACAAAATTTAGCAGCTTCATTTGTACAAATTTCCTTATAAAAATATTGATTACAATCACTTAGAGGGCCCCAAGGAGATTCATAGCGAATACTTTCAAGACTCACTTCTTTACTATTAGAGTTCGAGGCTTCATCGACATTGCATATATCATGAATATAACTTGCGATCATACAAAAACCATTCTTGTCGGTATCATTGCATAATTCTGTAATAAAGTCATCAATAGGACATATCTCTTTCAAAATATTATTCTCATTCTTGTCTTCGTTCACGTCAGGTCTGTAAACTGTACAGTTCCATTTGTTTGATGGGTAATTCTCAAGGGTTCCTAAGTTATGATGAAAGATAGGTACACAGACAGGAGGATGAATGAATTTAGCGGGCTCAGTGCTTACACAAGTATAACAATTTTCAACAGTCTTGGTTAGACATAGTTCGGTCATTCTTTTGTCTTCGCATCCTTTATAGGCATCAGCTTGATAAAATCCTAGAGAAGAAAAAGCGGTTAGAAAGAAGAATAAAATGTTTTTCATTTTACTATATATAAAATAAAATAAAAATTTAAATTAATATCTTTCATACATTATGTAATCGTTGTGGCGCAGAGGAAGCGCGTTGGGCTCATAACCCAAAGGACCCTTGATCGAAACAAGGCAACGATATATTTAATTATTTCAACTAAAATAATTAAATTAATACTTTTTACCCATACTTAGAATAAAACTAGGAATTCTCCCAACATTAACCTCATGAGGAAAAAAACTACATAGTTCTTTAGTCTGGTTGTATACCATAAAATCTCCAATTAGTAAAAATAATATAAATGCTGTAGTCATTAACAATTGATATAGCACCATCCTTGTAACGAACCTGGTAGGATAAACGAGAAAGTTTTGCTGTCTTGAAAAGTCAATGTTATGAGATCTCATAACTAATTACAATCATATTCACTTGTGTATTTAAGGTTAATTATAATTAAATTTACAAATTGTTTTATCTTTTTTCCTATATAAAAATGAGAAGTAGAGTCAAATCAAAGAAAAAATCTAAATCTCCTAAGAGAAGATCACCTAAAAGCGTATCAAAAAAAAGAAGTGTATCTCCTAAGAGAAGATCTCCCAAAGGTGTGAGAACAAAATCCAAGTGTAAAGATCTCCTTCAAAACAAGATTAAGAAGAATATGAAGGAATATAAAAAAGGAAGATATGTATCCAGACAACAAGCTCTAGCTGTAAGTTATAGTCAAGTTAAGAAGGCCTCGCCTTATTGTAATAGATATTTTAAACGCTCAAGCAAGAAATAACCTAGTTAATATCTTTATTCAAGAGAATATATATAACACATATCAAGATGGCAATTGCTACAAAAACAAACAATACATTTCTTCTGGAATAATTACCTGTTAAACAAGGTTTTTCATCTTCTTCGTCGTCATTTTGGTTGCTGTAATATTCCTTCACGTTGACAAATTCCTCAATCTTATCTTCGTCGGTACTTTTTAATATTTTCATGTAATCGGGTGTAGACATCTTTTACAATTTTATAAATTATAAAAGATAAAAAAACTTACCATGTATAAAAATTAATTATTTTTTATTTTGAGCCCATTCATAATCCGCATTCAATTTATTACAGACACTCTCTACATCCATAAATAAAGGTTGAGAATCTCTGTAAATAATCTTGGAACCATCAAAATTATCTCCTCCATAGTCAAATGAAATAACATGATTATAAGCATCTCTTACACTACCGTCATGAGCCACAGTGAGATCCTCCAACATTTTAACCATCTTTCTCTGCACGTAACCTGTTTCGGCAGTATCTACCACATGTAAACCATTAGCAAGACCAAAATTCAAAGTGCTTGGAACAGTTAAATCATATACTTTTTTATGTCTAATTGAAACTTTTTCAATTGATACTATCTTATCTAATACTACATCATTTTGAACCTTAAAATTTCTGTGCTCTTCTGAAGGGTTAACAATATTTAACTTTTCTTGCTTCGTTCTGCTTACAAGAGTAATATTATTCTTAAATATATTAACCCACTGACCTCTGATAGTAATACGATGAGAGTCCAATGGATTAGGCGTATTAAGGTTATTTTTGCCAATCTTTACGATGGTTGATTTTCCAAATATTCCCAATCTTGACAAACACATATTTACATTATCAGAAAGTCTAGTTGAAGCAGTGCTAAACTCAATTGAATTTTTGGTGATCCATCCATCTCCTGAAAAAATACCGCTCAATAATCCTTTAATAAAATCTATTGAACCATTCAAACAAGAGTCATGAATATGTTTATTTTCTGCACCCTTACCTCCAAGTGTTGAGATAACAGTAGATAAAAGAGTAGAATATCCTCTAATGGTTGTAGTAGTTCCGCCTATTTTATTTATCTTGGTTTTAGTAGAATGCTTAATATTATACTTATCAAACCATTTTTCTATAAAAGAAAGAACTTGTGTATCATTCTTTGTGATTGCGACATAACTATCTCCACAGTTTCCGTCAGCTATGTATAATCCTAGAAATAATCCATTCTCATATGTAAACTCAAACTTATCATTTACCATAGCATCTGATTTAGAAGCGCCATAGGGATAAACGCAATGTTCTTTAATAGATTCAACGTTAGATCTCCATAAGGATCTTAAAAACATTTGAACTTTAGTGTAAGGAAGAACAAAATCTTTTCCATTATGACTATCCCACCACCCTCTTGGCGTTTTATTATTTTCTTTGCCAATTTCTTCTATCATTTTCTTTGCTTTTAAGTAGTCTGTACCATGGATATAATCAGTCTTAGGAAGCAATGAGCTAACGTCAAAATAGTTGGAAATATGAGATGGTTCTACTAATTTTGCTGTAGTTGGAACAAAAGATCCTACTGACACAAACTCAGGTTTTACTCTTTCAAACTCATGTTTTTTTTCATTCCATACTAAGAGAGAATGAGAGTCAGTAACAGTGACATTTCTTCCTCCAGTTGTTTTAATCTCATACATAGTTTCAGTAGGATTATGTCTTGTTACTGCTGTAATTTTTCCCCAAGATACATTTCCTTTCAAATCAGAGGTAGGAATAAATACTTGATTATCTAGTTTTGCTAATTCTCTATCTTCATTATCAGAATTATCATAAGTAATTTCTTTATTTTTTGCAAGTATATCATCAATCCATTCTCCAATTTTTACAGTTCTTGTCTTACCATCTTCCAATATTACGAGTTCTGTTTCATACACTACTGACTTACAGGCTGTATCAATTAAACCTTCTCTACCTCCTGATGCGTGAAAGAAAAACTCGTGAGGCTCAAGACCTTTGTAAAACCCAGAGTGAACGAAACCACGAGAACTAAACATCTTTTCTAAAATTTTTGAATTAGAGTTTCTATTGGCAACATAATCTTCAAAATCAGGGATAAAGTGAGGAAGAGTTCTCTTGTTGAATACCATATTCATACGCTTACCTTCAGCATTCTGTTGACCCAACATTGAAGTGATCTGTGTAATGTTATTGTCATTTCCTTTAGCACCTGATCTAATCATACACACAAAGCTGTTGTAAGGAGACAAAGACTCTTTGGCAATTCTTTGACCCACATCACGAGCATTGTTAAGAGAATTATTAATCTTGAGTTCTCTTAATTCCTCATCTTCTTCTGTCTGCATATGAAGAAGTGCTTGAGAGAAGCACTTTGAAGCTTCTGCTTTGGCAAACTCAATCTTTTGAGGAATACAGTCTTCAATACCTACAGAAAAGCCTCTAGTCAAAAGCCATCTTGCGATAACCATTTGATAGTAAGACACAAAATCACAGGCTCTTCTAGAAGAGTAGTTGATTCTAAGCATATGAGAGATAGACCCAGATGAAGAACCCATGACTGCTTTATTGAGTGTTCCGCTAATCATAACGCCTCTGGTAATAAAAACAGGTTTGTTATTAGGATCCATATTATTTTGAAAGGTGTATTCGAAGTCATCAGGAAGCAAGAAGGAGAAGAGAGATCTGCCACTAAACATGAGTCTCTCCTCAAGAATACCTTCAAAGTTCTGATCCATCTCATTTATCTTTTCCTCAAGATCATCTATCTTCTTTTTGGCATCTTTAATCTTGGAAATTGTTTCTTTTAAAAGTTTCATATCTTTATTTTTTGATTTTAATTTAATCTCCAAATTTATCTTCTTTTCCTTCAATATCTCCTTCTTCTTTTCCATCTCAAAGATTTCTTTATTAATACTCTCCACCACCTCTGCTTCCACTCCCTTCCATCTGTATACTTCTCTAATATGGTCGTATTTAGTCATAACGTCCATATCGTCAAGAGCCATAAGACAGTCGAAGAAGGTAGCCTTGTCAATCTTGACTTCGCCATAAGTAAGCAAGTATCCTCCCGTCATAGAGTCTTGTTTCATCGCAATAATGGGTCTAGAGTGTTGCGATGTAGTAAAGTTTGCTTCTACCGAACAAATCTCTACAAGCTCAGACAAAGCCTCGTAGCTCTGTGGCATCCATATATTCATTTCATCTCCGTCGAAGTCAGCATTAAATGCTTCCGTAGAAGCAAGGTTAAATCTAAATGTTTTACAAGGAAGGATTTTCACCTTCTTTGCTCTCAAACTTTCTGCTCTTAGAGAAGGCTGTCTGTTAAGAAGAACCCAATCACCGTCCATAAGATGTCTTTCCACGATATAACCAAGTTCAAGTTTAACCTTTTTCTTTTTAGGAAAAATAATAGGCATAAACTTTCCATCCTTCAATACCATATCTCCTTCTTCTAAGTTGACCTTACCCTTTGCATAAAACAATACCTCATAAGTCAACGTTGTCCCATCCTTCTTCTTAATAATGTCAGCCATATCTAACTTTGTTCCTTGTCTTTCAAAACCAGAATAACGAGTGTCAAAAAACTCCTTAGCACCATTCTCCTCCTTCATAACATATGCTACCTTATCTTGTTCTAACCACTTATGACATTCATTAATATTGAACTCGGTGACTCGGACAGGAAAAGTCAACTTAGAAGCCACATCTTTAGGAACGATGATCTCATCCACCATACAATTTGCCTCAGGGCCGATGACTGTTCTAGCACAAAAGTTAACTCTCTTACCGCACATGTGTTTTCTAATAAGACCATTTTTACCTTTGATTCTCGAGTGGATACACTTAAACATTCTCTTCTTCTTGTCAGTAATCTTGTTCTTGGTGTTATCCATTATCATGGTGATGTGGTAGTCAAGATTGTCAATATACTCATTGATCTTCTTTTCGTTCAGGTTCTTCATGTCGGCGAGTTTGTTGTTAACCTTGATAATATCTATGTACTTGTATGTGATATCATCATGGCATTCAACATCTCCAGATTTTACAGGAAGACGGCATATAGTAGGAAGAACGATGAGGTTCTTGATAATCATGTTTGCTGGTCTTGAGTTAAGTATCTTATCCTTTTTGAAACCAAAGAGGAATAAATCCTCGTCTCTAATGTTGTTAAATATATCATGTAAGAGTAAGTAGTTGACAGGTATGACATCATCTTTCTTGTTGTAGGACATGACAAACTTATTATCTTTTTGAATGTATTTTATTTTTCCATGAGGGTTTTTACAGTGAGGACACTCCTCGACTTCATCAACCTTAGCCTTGATAGCTTCTATACGGACCTGACCTTCTTTTTTCATTATTCCTTCAATGCTAAGATGCTCTTTCTTGAATATCAAACGAGCACACAAAGGTCTATTACAGAAGCAACTTGCGTATGCTGCTATCTCGCTTTTGAAGAGAGGATTAGGAACAGGATAGTTAAGTTTGATATGACCGAAATGACCGGTACAGTCGTTGTTTCCTTCGCTGTAGATGTTCATCTTGTTTCCACAGATCACACAGGGCTTATTATCGATTGAGCCCATTTCAGGTGCATATACGGTATTGGGTCCAGCCATCTTGCTATCTTTGATATCTACCACGGACATCTTTTCTACCATCTCATTGGAGAGGATACCGAATTGAATCTTGTCGATGATTCCAGTGATGTAAGGAGCGTCGAAAGCCATTTTAAAAGTAATCTTAATAGTGTTTGATACACAAAACAAAATGAGTATAAAATATTAATTTAAAAATCATTTTATATTTACAAAAAAGAAAATGAGCGAATCTAAAGATATTGCCCTTCCTCCTATTAACATATCTCAAGTCAAGGATACGTCTAAACTTATTATGTCCTTGGTTGATAAATTGAGCGAAAGTTTAGAGAATTACACTCTTGACGAGAACAACATCATTGATTACGTTGTTAGAATCATGACTCTTGTAGAGACTAATAAGAGCTTATCTGGTTTTGAAAAGAAGGCTGTTGTAATCGAGGTATTAACTAGACTTGTAGATAAGTCTACAAGACTCAGCGATGAGTCCAAGACGCATATAAAGACATTGTCTAGAGTAATTGTACCCGGTGTTATTGAAGGTCTTGTAAACGCTAGCAAAGGATTATTATCTATTAACAAAAAGGTGGAGGAGGTCAGCAAGAAGTTATGTTGTTGTTTTTTTTAACTTAATGATAAGGTTAATATTATATACAATTAAAATGTCTTTTTTTAGTTGTATGCCCGATTGTTTACTGTTGAAATGTATACCTAAAAGAAAATATTCCTTTCCGTTTGACGAGTACAGGGCATACGTAGAAGAAGTTATAGATGGAGATACGTTTCATATTACGTTTATCATGTATGGAAATCCAATGACTATTAAATTAAGATTGACAGGTGTAGACGCGCCTGAGCTTCATTCAAAGAATAAGGACGAGATAGTTGCGGGTAAGTTGGTAGGTAAATATGTACGTGATCTTATCGAGAAGAAGTATGTCAAGTGTGAATTAAAAAAGTGGGACAAGTACGGAGGGAGAGTGGTGGGAAGTTTGAACTACAAAGGTCGAGATTTGAGTTGTCATTTGATAGAGATGGGATATGTAAAGTGTTATGAGGGTGCTAAAAAATCGGAATGGACGAATGAGGAATTAAATAGAATTATAAAAAAAATGAATTAAAAGATGTTTTTTATTTTTTTAACAAATGCTTGGAACTATTGCGCTTTGTGGTATTTTTTTTCTAGGTTATAAAGTATATGAAAATATAAAAGAACAACGCAAAGATCAAGAGAGCGATTGGAATAAGTTTTGGGGTCTTTATTCCAATGTAGAAGATCAAGAAAGAAAAGTATACGATAATCCTCTTGTCCTCAAGACTTATTCTTTTTACAAAGCAATCAAGGTAGTTATGATGACAAAATACGAGGAAGCAAGAAACAAACTTTTTAAGCGTATACTTAAAGGTACATTCATTAGTAAAAATAAATTAATTTTACCAGTATTTATCGAGGACGAGATTTATTACATTTGTCTAGACAAAGTTTCAGAGGTAAGAGAATATGATATTATAGATGTTAGTTTTCCATCCAATAATATGGATATAAAACATATGTTAAATAAGATGATAAACCATGCATCAAGTCCTTACCGTGTGTCTAGTTTAAGTCCGCATTCATTAGATAAAGATATTATTGATTTGACATATATAAAAGACGGAGAAATAAGAGTAAAGATATTTTGTAATGAAGAAGAGATACATCTAGATTAATTTAATAAACACGTTAAAATCTAATAATGGTAATATTTTATTTGCAATATCTACAAAACAAATATTATAATCATCATAGTTATAAAACATATCTTCTTTTGTTGTTTTTGAATTGTCTAAAAGCAAGTAAGAAACATGAAGGCAAAATAAAGAAATATATTCTAAATCTTTTTCCCATTCTTCTATATCCACTTCAGCGAGTATTTTATCTAATAATAATATGGAATGAGAGTATAGATTAGGCATATTAAATTCTTTTACAAGATTTTTCAACTCTGTTTGTAATAAGGGTTTAAAATGTTCGTTTATCATTGTCTTGTATCCGGTAGGTATAGAGTTAATAACAGGTATGTATTTGAAGGTGTCATCTTTTCTAAATTTTTTAAAATATGACATGTAATAGAGATCAGAAGCCTTTGGTCTTTTGTTGTTATCAATATTGACACAGCTGTGAAGGATTTTTAGAATTGTAAGATCTTGAAAGTTGCAGAGATCATCAATGGTTTTATTTTTAAAAACTTTGAAAAGATCATATTTATCTTGAGGCAAGTATTTATCGTCAGGAATCTCGGCAAAGAAGTAGGCAAACATACTCAGACCAAAAGAAAATATATCGCATTTGGTATTAACCACATATTTCTGCTTTGATTTTTTAACATGTTCTGGAGGTCTATATCCTCTGGTAGAACACCAAACCATATCGTTATCTGTTGGATTGAAGATACATCCTCCAAAGTCAATCATATATACATGTTTAGTTTTTGGGTTGATAACGATATTGGAAAGTTTAATATCTAAATGCGCTATGTTATTAACTTCTAAATAATACAAGGCTTTAATACATTGGAAAGCAATATAGGCAATATCCTTACTTCTTTCTTTTGTAGTTTGCTGTCTTGAAAACTGAGACAGAGACAATCCTCCATTGTCTAAATGAATATCTACAAGAGACGGTATTCCTCCTTTAAGATCTTGAGAATGTTTGGAGATGATATTAGGATGTTTAATATTAGAAAGAAATGCGAGTTCTCTTATTGTGGTGTATTCTAATACAGGTTCGTTTTCTACTTCATGTGATACAAGACTGGTTCTTTTTATAATTCTGTTATCAAGTGTTTTGTAAACTTTTCCATAGGATCCTGAAGCTACTAATAACATTTTTATATCACCTAGATGAATATATACGCTAAATGATATTTTTGAAACTAAAAATATCATTTTATTTTAATGTGTAAATAAATAATAATAATAATAATTTATTTTTATTCCTCAGTGTTTAAGATTTCTGAGAGTACTGGAATTTGTTCTAATAAGATGGTTTTAATTTGTTCCGCGATCTTTCTATGCTCCAGCTGAGTATCCTTGTGAGCGCGAAGAGAAATATAATGAATCCAACTTCTAATTGTTCCGGACATGTATAATCTTGTATTAGTACACATGGGAAGAATCATGCGAGCAGTTTCTTTTGCTACTCCTTCTTTAAGCATCTCTTGATAAAGATCGAAACATTTACTAATAAGATCGTTTGATCTATCTTGAAAATCTTGCTGTTTAGACTCATCGATGTTGTCGATGCTGTTTTGTCTATTCTTAAGATCTTGTGATCTAAATGAAGGTAAAGAATAACTCAAAGATTCAGCGTATCTTTGACTATGTTCTTGAAAAGAGAATGAACGATGTCTTGCTATTTGGGCTGAGATGGCTCTTGTAGTTTCTATTTCAATACACATGGATGCGGTTTCAAATACGGACCAATGTCCGTTTTTAGCGCAGTATTTTAGGAGTTTGTGTGCAGTGTCATAGTTTTCTTGATTCTTAGGGTTAGATACTCTAGCACAATAAGAAATAACATTTTGAGCGTTCTCAGTGATCCAAACAAGTCTAGCAGACATTTTAATATATAAAAAGATTATAAGTTTAAATTTATTAAACTTATAATATTGAAAGATAACTCCAATGTAGTTTATCACATAACATGATGTATATTTTTTCTTGATCTACTCTACACTTTATAGATTTAGGAAGAGCAAAATCGTTCTCCGTACAAGTATAGTTATTTTTTTTAAGAAGTTGATATAAGACATATTGAGAATTTAGAAAGTTAGTTCTTTCTATCTTTTCGTTCTTTACATTGGATAATTCTATAAATATTTGGACTAATTTCTCAAAGTCTTCTAGTAGTTTATTATATAGTTGTTCGTTTATAGTAGGACATTTCTTACCCGTAAAATGAGAATAAATTAAATTAATATCCTCATAATACTTGTTATGATTTGTATGATCTAAATATATTCTAAGATGGTCTTTTGTTAGTTTGTAATATGGGTTGGAACGATTATGGTCAATGATTTTGTCTTTTTCAAGTGCTTCTTTGAGATCCGCAATTACTTTTTCTTCTATATACTTGTTTTGAATGCCTTGAAATTGTCTTATAGTGTCTTTAAAATGATTGATCTTCTTA
>Ga0247840_10009800_pt1 | contig 12208 bp, 9 predicted proteins | sample LaCruzMarch2015__FD_192404 | JGI IMG/M metagenome (GOLD analysis project Ga0247840, IMG submission 192404) | Freshwater microbial communities from meromictic Lake La Cruz, Castile-La Mancha, Spain - LaCruzMarch2015_17m | ecosystem: Environmental > Aquatic > Freshwater > Lake | place: Spain...
GCCCTTTCACCGGCTGCGAGGTGGTCGGGGGAAAACGTCACAAACCCCAGCTTGCAAAAGTGGGATGCAAAATCTCGGCGGGGTGCACCCGCAATCTGGATCATCGACTCCTTGCCGACAGGGTTGGTTTCGTGGAGAGTCAGGATTGTTGGCGCTGGTCCTGTTACTCCGTGGGGGACGAGCAGCCACCCGGAAACCAGCTCTCCGGGCTCCGCTTCGTAGGTGACCTTGCTGAGCACACCCAGCTCATGCCCGGGGCCATCTTCGACTTCAACCTGCACCTTCCAGTCCGGATCCAGGCCGGAGGGAGTTCCCAGGTAAGGCGCGATTCGCGCTTGGATTTCTTTGCGGAGTCCGGCCCAGGAGGACGAATCCGCTTCGGGGTAAATGTCCGCCCTGGCGAAAATCGAGGGGAGTGCAGTGCTCATGGCTGTTTTTAGTTCTCAGACTGGAAGCCGGAAGGCAGGATTCAACGCAACACGGAGCTGCCCGCCTGCGGAAGCAATCGATCCCCAATCCTGCTGAATCGAGGAATCTTCGGGACAATTCGATCCGGCCAGCCCCAGAGATAGTGCGGATTGGGCCTCCTGCCAGGCTGGTTTTTCCACTTTTCCTTCCATCCAAAAACCTGTCACAAAACCATACGCGCCTCTCTTCATCCCAAGTTGAGCCGTCGGATGCAAAACCAAATGGTGCGGCATCGCGCGGGTATGCGGGTAGGCACCGGTCTCGATGAGCCTGCGCCAAACCGCGACCGGGCTTTCCTTCCACTCGGCGGACGAACTCCCGAACAGGCAGACCTCGATGCGGAGGCCGCTTTGATCGAGCAGGGTTCTCCCATCGGCCTCGAGTCGTTCCCCGAGCAGGTTCCACTGCAGCTCGAAGTGGGTCGGCGGGCACTCCGTCGCGGAGAGAAGCACCCGGTCAAGAACCACAAATCCGGCCCCGGGAAGAGCCAGGACCAGCCGCAGCCAGTCCACTCCCGCGTACCCCGCCACCGAGGTCAGTGAGAAAGGCAGCGGGCTTGTCCCGTGGTCCACCAACAACGCATTCACGGGAGGCACTGCGGCTTTGCCGGTTTCCGGGTTGCGGACGATGAGCATGTTGAGTTCTTCGGGGCCTTTTTGGCGGGTGCTGAACGCTTTGGCCGCATCGGCGATCCCGGCCCTTTTTCCATAGCCGTTGCTGACCGCCCAAATCCTCCCGCCAAAATTCATCCGCAGGATTCCATTCGCCTCGTTGTGCGCGTGGGACACGGTTTCGTTCCCAATCCCTTCGATGGCCAGGTAGTCGGAAGAGGGTGCCCATCCCGAACGCCATGCAAGCTTGTCAAAACGAAGTCCTGCAGCTCCGGCCAGATGCAAATTCGGTCCGAACGTGGGGTCCAATGGAATGACTTCCCAACCCGATCCTCCCGCGAAATCCTGTGCTTGGCCGGAGCGGTGCAGGCCGGAAAAATTTCGGACCGCATTGGGGACCTTCCAATCGAACATGCCCTTGCAGGAGCCCTCGAACAAACGGATTTGTCTTTGGATGAGGGTGGCGTCTCCAATCCAGGCAGAGACCTCGAAGGGCCTCGAAGGGGCAAGGGATGGATCGCTGTCGCCGTAATCTATCGGATACAGAAAATTGTCCCGCGTGATCCATTCCCGCAACGCAAACATCGCCAGCGCTTCCTTTCGGGCTTCCTCGATGGGAAAGTCCGTACATTCCGCCCAAACGAGGGTATGTTCGGGAACGAAGGTTTCGTAATTCCCCGCATTTTCACTCTGCTTGAAGGAGGCCGGATTGATCGCCGAGAAAAGCAGGTCAGCCTCTTCCCTCCAGCTCGGACGGTCGGGGATGTCCCAGCGCGCAAAATAGCGCCAAGCTTGGGCGAGTCCGGAGCACTTGAAGGTTTGGTGGTTGTGCCGGGTCTTCCATTTCCCGCAGGCACCCCCGATATCTGTTTCTTTCCAGATTTTGCGATAATAATCGCGGACCATCCGGGTGAGCGCCAGCAGGAGTTTGGGAAAAATCTCCCGCTCCTCCTCGGTGATCTCCGGGCTGTGCTCGATCCAACTCCAATAGGCGCAAAGCTCGGCCAGACGAAAATCCATGTCGGAAACGTAGATCGTGGGCGAGGAGGTTTGCAGGTAATTCCAATATCCCCGGAGCGTCTCCCGGAACAACTCGAAGGCCTCCGCCTGCCCGGTCGCCTGAAAAATGCGGATGGCGTCGATCCCGAGATCGAGAGCAACCGAATTGTAAGGCAGGCCAAAAGGTTTGTCATCCCTCGCATCGGGGTTTTCCCGTTGCAGCGTTTCATAAAATTCCTGGAATACTTCGCGGTAAGGCTTGGTGCGTCCGCCTTCGACCCAGTTCCGCAGCACAGGGAACCACACCTCGAAATTTTCGGGCGAAAGCCACGGAGCTGCTTTCTCACAAGCCCGGAGAATCCCGGGCGCAGGAGAAATCTCATGTGCCCAGCGCAATGTGGGGGGTGCGCCGTCGAGCACTGAGTTCTCCAAAAACGCTGCAACCGCCGTCTCCATGCTCATCGCGTCGAAAGCGAGCTGGATGCGTGGAGCGAATCCCTTTTCCAGTTCCCAGTGGCTCGTCAGCCCCCAACCTTCCGGGCCGGGATGCTCGGAACAAAACAGCCCTGTCTGGTACTTTCTCGCAACCTCCAGGGAGCACCGGTTTTCGTGGCTTCCCCCAAGCAAAAGGAGCGGATCGGATAAATGGATCAGCGCCGCCGCATCGGAATCGCCCACCACCTGGACTTCAAAACCCCACTTGCTTCGGATCGCGGAAACAATCTGATCCGCAGCCCGCGCCAGAACGGTATCGCTCCCAACAACAATCCGCAGTGCAGAAAGCGGATGCTTCTTCTCAGGCACCCGTGTACCGAGAAACGGGTCGGGAAACACCAGCGTCTCCGGGTGCCGGCTCCGGAATGCCTTGCTGCCAAGAGCCAGATCCCGGAGTTCTTCCTCACCGAGAGGCTCGAACAACGGGAATTGCTGGGTGTAGCCTGTGTAGGATTCTTTTTTGGAGTGCTTGCGGCAGGGAGGGGCGGGTTGCATCTGGATGGTGACTGGGATGTAAATTCCGTGGCTGGATACAGGCGAGTCAAGTCATTTAGCAAATAGCCGTGGAATCAATTCACGCTGCGGGATTTCTGATTGCCGGACATCACCAAAAAAGGAAGAGAGCGATGGATGCCGTTATGAGCACAATGGGAAATATCATGCGGCACTTCCGGTCAATCGCCCGTGCCAGACTCACCCGATCTCTAAGTGCCAACCGGGTCGTGATCATCACTTCCACCAGCGACAAAAATACGAGCATCGTCCCGAGCAGGATAAAGGCATCCATCAGGGTAAGATAGGGCAACTTCGGCGTGTCCGCTCCAATCGCAAACCTGTAGGCAATCAACGTAAGCATCGAAGTGACAGCCACGCTGATCTGTGAAGCACCGAGGGTCGGATCAATCCAGAACACGGAAAAGGACATGAGGACAATGAGCAGGAGCGGAAGAAGCACCTTGAGGACATAGTGCTGGCAGAGGCGGGAGGCGGAAAAAGAAATATTATAGCCGGCGATTTCCGTGCCCGGGACCAGTCGATAGGGAACCGCTCCAGCCTCCAGTGTGGTGACCTTCCAGTCCGGAATCGTAACGATTTCATTTCTCCCGATTGCCCCCTTCAGGCCCTTGGCAATCGATGCAGGGTCCGGGGTCAGCACGACCTCCTCCGGATGGCTTCCCAGGACAACAAAGTTCGCCGTGAATGTTTCGCTGTCGAAGGGAAAGCGCCAAAGATTAAGTGATTCATTAAATGACCCGACAAATCTCTGACGATAGGAAACAACGCCATCAGGAGAAACTTCCACAGTTTCCGGCAGCGTGTTCCGCAGGTCGCCTCCCGCGTTGGAAACCATGCAGCGCGGATGCCAGACCTGGTCCAAAGCATAAGTCCTCCCTTCCGGGCCGGTGTGGGACAATGATGGATCCTTCCATTGCAGCAGCAGAAAAATGTTCACCGTGAAGTTTTGTGCCGCGCTGTCAATTTTGGAGATATCAGCAAACCAGGCCGTGACCCCGACCTGGGTCGGACCGGTTCCAGCTTCCGGGCGCTGATGAGCGGGAGGCAGTGGTATGGGATCAGCGACCGCCAAACCCGCAGCAAGGATCAGCGACGCGATGGACGCATTGGAAAAGAAACAACGGGATTGAAAAAACTTCATGAAAAGCAAGTTGGAGATGGCTAAAGTCCCATCAAAATCCTAAGTCGGTCCTCCACTTGGGCCATCGTCGAGGCAGTAACGGCATCCCATCGCGTGATGAGTCGGTCCTTGCTGATCGATCGCACGGCTTCGCACAAAAGAGCGGAGGAATTTGTGAGGCCTCCTTCGGGGGGATGAACAACCACATGGAATGGAATGGGACGCAGCGTGGACGTGATGGGGACGATGACAACAAGGTCGGCGCGGCTCTGATTAAATGTGTCCTCGGACACGATCAGCACCGGACGGCGTCCAGCCTGTTCGTGGCCCCGCACCGGATTCAGGTCAGCGAGCCAAATATCGCCGCGGGCTGCGGATGTCGCCATCACTCAGGGCGCATAAGACTGCAATCCGTCTCCGGTCACTGGGTCAAGGGACGAAATTTCTTGGCGGTATCCGGCAGCGGAATCCGACGAGAGACTCGAATATGCTGCACTGGCCTGTTCCAAAAATCGCTGACGCCGATAGGATTCCAAGGCCCGATCAAGAACATCCGTCATAGTCGTATCTGCCTCTTTGGAGAGTTGAGTTAGGATCTCTTTAGCGCGGTTGGATATTCGAACAGTCATTAATGTAACAAAAATATACTATTCTGTGCACGGTTTTGTCAACAGCCGTGTTGCTACGGTTCAGAATTTGACCCCTATGGAACTGTAGAGTCCGTAAGAGTTCATATCGTAGAGAAATCCGTTGTTCTCGTAGTCGACATACATGTAGCGATAGCCGAGTTCGGCGAATACATTTCGGGTGAAATTGATTCCAAGGGTGGCTTGCACGTTCCATGCGATTTGGGAGCCAGCACCAAAGCCGCCAACATCACCTTGCGCTGCAAGATACAGCCATCGCGTGAAGTTGACCTGTCCTCGCAGACCGATGATCGGATCGAACCAGTATTGGTCCCCTGCGGCGTAGGTTGGTGTCACGTCCTCGATTTTGTTTGCGATGGCCTTGCCAAGCTTCTTTTTTTCGGCGGCTGCTGCGGCCTCAAGAGATGGGTCTGTCACCCCTCGTAGTCGCGAAGCCTTGGCGGCTGCGGAGGCACGGATATAACTTCCAAGGGCCTTGCGGACGTCACTCCCGGCGAGAGATCGGACGATGACGTCATCCCGAACGAGCTTTCGCAGATCGCGGTCGCGGAGGATCAGTTTTTCAAGATCCCGTGGCCTGAGGCCTCCAAGAACGGCGTTTGCCGCCGGGGGTGCCGCAGTGGCAGCCGTTTGCTGTGCCTGGGCGAGGATCGTGGAGAGGGCCGCGTCCAAGCCGGCATCGATCCGGTTGCCGAGGGCATTGGCGGTGTTCGTTCCGATGGCATCGATGCGGGAATCGTTCAGCGAGGCATCGATCTGTGTGCCAAGGTAGTTGTAGCGAACACCTGCGTAGAGGTCGAGGAATCCCCGGCGGTCGTCAATAATGCGATAGGCCAGCGCCAGCGAGACGATCGATTGCTGGAGGCCAAGATTGACGTTGTCGTAAATCCGGTTGTCCGGACTGGCAGAGGCTGAAAGTGCGGCGTAGTAGCCGTCTGCAAGAACTCCCCACCGCCCCTTGCGAATTTCCCCACGCATAAAGATCCCCCAATCAAGGTGCTGAATAATTGTGCGGGCGCTCGCCTCGACGTGGGCTGCAGGGAGGCCTTTGACTCCAACGTCGCCGTTGAGCCCCATGGCCCATGCATAGGGCGACAGAACAAATGTCCAGTCATTCGGATTTTTTCCCGGCACCAGTTCAAAAGGCGTCTTGGGATCAAGGATCGAATCCCTTGCAAAATCACCGATGGGATCGAGGAAGGAATAGCGGGGCTTGTCAGGTGACTCGACGACGGGCTGCCCAACGGTGCTTGCCTGAACGGGAAGGCTGGCCAGAAGGAGGACCAAGAGGACGGATTTGTTCATGAATGTTCGAGCCAAGGAAAGGCGGTGGAAAGTATACAAATACCCCCTGGAAAGCTATCCGCTTTGTGCAAGCGCTCGATTTTCCGCAAGGCCCGGCTCTGCCGGGACACTTCCGATGTCCACATCCACTGGAAAGGCTGAAGCAGCGGTCAATTGAAAGGGTTGGTGCATGGCTTGCCATTGCTTTGTGTCCTGCGTGGGCATCTGTGGAGTTTCTAACAGCATTTTTTTACATAAGCTCACGAAGGACACAAAGGGATGAGTTTACAGGGATCGGCCTTGGCTGGTACATGGGGTTGTTTCCTTTGTGATCTTTGTGTCCTTCTGTGGAATTTCATTCAAGCTCACGATGAACACGAAGATGGGGAGTCAATTGTTGGCACCACGGAGGACCATGCGGTGCATGCCATCAGTCAGTTTTATTTCGTTGAAATTGATGAGCAGTCCGACGGGGATGTTGAGAAGTTTCATGTAGGAAAGTAATTGAGCCTTGTGGATTGGCAGGACCTCCTTGACGGATTTCAGCTCCAGCAACAGACAACCCTCGACAAGAACATCGAAACGCAATTCTTCTTCGAAAATCAACCCCTTGTATTCAATTCGGACACTGCGCTGGTTGATGGCCTTGAGGTTGTGGAGCTCACGTTCACGCATCAGGCATTTCTCGTAAATTCCTTCAATCAATCCGGGTCCAAGGTGGCGGTGAACTTCAATGGCAGCTCCGATGATCTCGGAACTCAGGGCATTGGCGCTTTGATAGTGCGGGTGCATCGCTTGCTATTTCTTTGTGATCTTTGCGGCCTTCTGTGGAGTTTCTTATAGCATTTATTTTACAGAAGCTCACGAAGGACACGAAGAGATTTTACGGAATCGGCCCGTCTATGATCTGGTTGCCTGGGCTGTGTTTCCTTTGTGAACTTCGTGGCCTTCTGTGGAGTTTCTTGCAGCATTTTTTAACAGAAGCTCACGAAGGACACGAAGATGTTTGCGAGGTTTTTCTGAAAGCATTGAAAGCAGCGAAATCTCGCGACCTGATTTCAGAATCAGCGTCTGGCATTTCATTCTGGATCTTTGACGCAGCGGAAGCCGAGGTGGTTCGTTCCCGTGAAAGGGTCGCCCTTGCCGCGGGTTCCGACCATGTAGCGGGTGCAGTACTGGTCGGTGCAGAGAAAGGATCCGCCGCGATGCACGCGTTTTGACGTATTGGGTTCCGAGGGATCGAATGACGAATCGGGCCCTTTCGGATTTTTTGTCAAAGGACCCGCCGCAGCGTAGCCAGCATGGGTGTCGTGGCGATACCAGTCGCTGCACCATTCCCAGACATTGCCCGCCATGTCGTAGAGTCCATATCCGTTTGGCGGAAAGGACTTCACCGGGGCAAGGCCCACAAAGCCGTCCTCGCCGGTGTCCTTGACCGGGAATTTTCCCTGCCAGGTATTAGCCATGAATTTCCCGTCCGGCTGGAATTCATCGCCCCAGGCATAGAGTTTCCCCGTCAACCCGCCCCGGTCGGCAAACTCCCATTCCGCCTCGGTCGGCAGCCGTTTTCCCGCCCACGCCGCATAGGCAATGGAGTCAGGATGAGCGATCTGCACGACGGGAAAATTCTCGCGGCCTTTGATGCTGCTTTCAGGTCCCTCTGGATGCCGCCAGTTGGCTCCTTTGACGTAACTCCACCACTGGAAATGGTTGTTAAGAGCGACCGGCCTCGCTGGAGGAGTAAAGACCACCGAGCCCGCAACAAGATTTTCCGGGGGAGCTGTGGGAAACTCCTCCTTCGTTGGTGCGATTTCGGCGACCGTACGGTATCCGGTGGCTTTGACGAATTGCGCGAATTGTGCATTCGTGACCTCGGTGGCGTCCATCCAGAACCCATCCACCGCCACGCGGTGAACCGGCTTCGTGTCCCCAACCGTGGCGGGCGAACACATCGCGACATCGCCGACCGTTCCTTGTGCCCCCATCGAAAATTCCCCGCCCGGAATCCAGACCATGCCCTCGGGGGCCGGACCGGGAGCCTTGACGGAATTGGCGACGGTTGCAGCAAAACCGTTTTCGGATACTGCACCCTCACCTGCCCCTCCGACGGAGGGAGACAGCAAGGACGCCACCAGAAGGGCAGTCAGGTTACACGTGATTTTCATGTGATGTTAGGAATTGTTCGGCATGGCTGCAGGCGACCCTGAGCAGTGGGATACGATGTGGGTACAGAGTTTTGTTTGCTCCACCGGCGAGAAGGAAGAGGAGCGATTTCATGGAAATGTGCTGACGTGCAAAAATCATGGCGCGAGGAGAATAAGCGACCCCAACCCGCGATGGTAGGGACGCCTTGCCGAGATGTCCGTCGAGAGAAATCGGACGGCTCGGCGAGCCATCCCTAACAATCATTGGCACATTGATCGAACACCCCTGGCATTCCCCCTTCTAACGCGGGTGGCTCTTGCCAAAGAGCTGTTGGGCGCGCACCTACTGGACATCCTGGTTGAGCTGCTCCATCACGCTGTCCAGCGAGAACGTTCCGCCCTTTTGGCTTGGAGGGAAGTCCTTGAAGGTGGCGAGGAACTGCGCGACGTATTGCTGTGCGGGAACGAGGAGGAAGGCGCGGTCGATGCGCCATTTTCCGTAGTTGATGCTTTCGTGGTCGGCAATCTCGAAGGGATCGGAACGGAGGTTGAAAAGTTTCGGGAAACGGAGGGGGACAAAGGGATCCTGCCAGACGTCGAGGCCGATGGCGCGCTGTTCGGAGAAGACGAGCTTCCACTGATCAAAGCGGAGGGCGACAAGCGAGCCGTCGTCGTTGAAGTAGAAGAATTCTTGTCGCGGGCTGGGTGATTTGCCGGCGAGTGAGTCGGTGAGGTCATAGCCGTCGAGGTGCACCTTGAAGGTCTTCTCGCCGACCTTCATGCCCTGAAGCAGTTTTTCCTTCACGTCCGGAACGCCGGCAGCGGCGAGCAGGGTGGGCAGCATGTCCTCGTGAGAATAGATGTCGTTCATCACACTGCCCGGCTCGATCACGCCCGGCCAGCGGATCACGCAGGGAACGCGGTAGGCACCCTCCCAGTTGCTGGCTTTCTCATTTCGGAACGGTGACGAGCCACCGTCCGGCCAGGAGAATTTTTCCGCGCCGTTGTCGGTGGAATACATCACGATGGTATTTTCATCGAGTCCGAGTTCCTTGAGTTTCGCGAGGATCTGGCCGACGTGACCATCGTGTTCGACCATGCCGTCGGGATAAATTCCGAGGCCGGTCTTGCCGTCACTCTCAGGTTTGAGGTGCGTCCAGATGTGCATGCGGGTGGAGTTCCACCAGACAAAGAACGGCTTGTCCGCCTTCTTGGCGTCCTCCATGAAGCGCAGGGTTTCCTTCGTGAATTCCTCGTCGCAGGTCTCCATCCGCTTCCTCGTGAGCGGGCCTGTGCCCACGATCTTCTGGGTGCCGTCCGGGTTTGCCCAACTGTGGATGATGCCGCGGGTGCTGTATTTTTTGATCATTCCCGGATCCTTGAAATAGTCGGGATTCTCGGGTTCCTCCTCGGCGTTGAGGTGGTAGAGCGAACCAAAAAATTCGTCGAAACCGTGCGCTGTCGGCAGGTGCTCGTCGCGGTCGCCGAGGTGGTTCTTACCGAACTGGCCGGTGACGTAGCCCTGGGCTTTGAGCAACCCGGCAATCGTCACGTCGCGGGCTTGCAAGCCTTCCTTGGCACCCGGCAGGCCAACCTTCAGCAGACCCGTGCGGTAGCCGGTCTGACCGGTGATGAAACACGAGCGTCCGGCGGTACAACTTTGCTGTCCATACCAATCGGTGAACATCGCGCCGGACTTCGCGATCGAATCAATGTTCGGTGTCTTGTAGCCCATCTGGCCGTGGTTATACGCGGAGATGTTCCACCAGCCGATGTCATCTCCCCAGATGACGAGGATGTTGGGTTTCTTTTTATCGGCGGCTTGCGATGCAGGTGCAAACGCAATGGCGGCGAGCAGGATGAGGAACGATGTGAGTGTACGCATGGAGTTGAGTGGTGGGTAGGTTAGAAAAAACAGTAAAGGATCCATTGTGTCAGGCGGGCCGGAAGGTATTCAAGAAAATCCTTTCCGATGAAGATCACTAAAAAGTGTGCGGGATCGGAATGAAATCCCCGAGATCAGTCTGCAAAGGGATTCAACCCGCGCCAGAATCCGTTTTTTTAGAGCGGTTGCTTTACCGCCATTCCTCCGGGCGAGTCAGTTGGATTTGTTGTCCGGGCCGGAAACCGGGGGTGAGTGTGCATTTTCTTGCTTCAGGCAGGGGAAGTTTGATGGGCGCACATCGTCGGGTGTTTCCGAGGAGCGATTAAAGGCACTGGAGTTGCGCATCGGCTACGCGCTTTCCTGAGGAAAGTTTTCCCGGGAGGAAATGAATGCCCGCTGAAGTGTTTTTGGGCACCAATTTATTGGTCTACAGCTTCGACGCCGGCTCTCCAGCGAAGCAACGGAAAGCCAGGGAACTTCTTGCCGGTTCCGGATGGTTTGTCAGTTGGCAGGTCATTCAGGAATTCTCGTCAGTGGCCTTGCATCGGTTCAAAGTGCCTCTGAAGCCCAAAGATCTTGCAGATTATATTTCCCTCAAGCTCTGGCCCCGCTGCAGAATCCTCCCCAGCGAAGTCATTTTGACAAAAGCCATCGCCATCCACGTGCGCTATGGCTTCCGGTATTACGACAGTTTGGTCGTGGCCTCCGCAATTGCGGGCAGTGCCAAAACACTCTTCTCTGAAGATCTCCAGCATGGGCAGTCGATCGACTCCCTTACCATCCAGAATCCGTTTCTTTAGCGGTTTGAATTTAAGAGGTAAGCGCGACCGTCCCCAAGTGGTTCCTATTTCACGCATTCTTTTCCCGGCGGCTTTGCGCCGTTGCAATTTCGTAGCGATCGCGCTCGGAGATAAAATAGGCACGCAATTCGTCCAGTGTGGGCGGATGGGCGGACACGGCTTCAAATCCAGGGTCATCGGGTGCCGTGCGGCCCGAGCAGAGCCGATTGAAGGCGATGTCGAGCGAGTGTTCCTGGTGGCTGAAGACCGATGACCGGGCTTTTCTCTCTGGCCTTGGAGATTCAGGACGGCTGCCAAAAAAACGGCTGGCCATTTTGCGTGATCGGAGGACTTGCCGTCCAGCATTGGGGGTAACCACGATTCACCAAGGATGTTGACCTCACAATCCTGACGGGATTTGGCGATGAGGAGCCTGTGATTGCGGGGTGAAGACTGGTTTGCGCGAAGCTCACGAACACGAAGTAAGGCATTCCGGGCACTGGCCATTTTCTTCTCCGGCTGCACGAGTTGTCTTTCCTTTGTGACCTTCGTGGTCCCCTGTGGAGGTTGCTGCAGTTTTTCTACAGAAGCTCACGAAGAAAGGCGTTCAGGGATTGGTGCAACAATGTTACTTCACTTGCACGAGGCCCGGCGGCTGCCAGGAACCTTCGCCGGGCGGGAGGATCGAGGGGGCTTTCGTCTTTGGCCAATAGAGGCGCATGACGAGGTAGATCGGGCCGTCAGGGGCTGGGAGCCAGTTGGATTCCTTGTCGGGGCCGGGGTTGTCCTTCTGGATGTAAATCGTCAGCGAACCGTCCTCGTTGGTCTTCATGCCGGGGAGCATGGGGGAGTTGATGAGATAGCGGTTGATCGGGTTTTCGATGAGGAACTGCGTTTTGCCGTCATACATCGTGACGGACCAGAACGCATTGACGGGCGGGAGTTGTCCGGCGGGGAAGGTCAGCGTGTAGTTATGCTTGCTGCCGTCGAGCGTCTCGCCGGCGGCGTCCGTGCGAGTCATGGGATACATGGCCTCCACGGCGTCGTTGCCGTAGATGCCGCCCTGGGCCGCTGCGGCGCGCTTGAGCCAGTCGCCGTTGTAAAATGCGGCGTCACCGAACAGCGAACCGACTTTCCAGCCGTTGATGTCCTTCATGCCGCTCTTGAGATACTTCTTTACCTCGTCTTCGCCTTCTTTCAGACCGAGCAGGACTGCGGCCTTGTGTTCGAGCGAGAGGTCTTTGAACGAAAAAGTTTTCC
>Ga0247840_10009801_pt1 | contig 12207 bp, 11 predicted proteins | sample LaCruzMarch2015__FD_192404 | JGI IMG/M metagenome (GOLD analysis project Ga0247840, IMG submission 192404) | Freshwater microbial communities from meromictic Lake La Cruz, Castile-La Mancha, Spain - LaCruzMarch2015_17m | ecosystem: Environmental > Aquatic > Freshwater > Lake | place: Spain...
CCAGCCAGCCGATTTTGCTTCACTCATTGATCCCATTTCATCCGGTTCCCTTGTTTCTTTTGAGCAATCCTGTGAATAAGTTTTAATGGATAAAATCAAAATCACTACGATAAAAATTAGGTTTTTCATATTGTAGTCAATTAAATTTTTTGTTGTAAAAATCTTTAACACACCTTACAGAAAATGCATCCCCATAATAAACCCATGCATCACCTTTATAAATGCCTTGGTTGCAATTTTCGATGTCCATTACTAATGGTCCGTGCCCATTCTTCTGAGTATAGCTTAACCAAAGAGCATGACGTCTTAGTAATATAAACCCACCACCAATCGGTGGAGCGAAATACCATCCGCCTCCTCTGGCAGAGAAACCGTAATCATCGGTTCCACATAATGAAAACCAATAAGTTGTATCACGGCTTTTTATTTTATCCGCTTTTGTCCCTGAAAACCTGTACCATTCATCGGCTATTTCCTGTAAGGTCATTCCAATGAATAGCTGAAGTTGAGTCCAATCAGAATCGTTTGAAACGTGCCATCCATCCGGGCAGATTCCCTGAATTACAGAGTCGAGCGTAACAGTCCAATTATACTCCACGTTTAATGCCGTTGTCGGTGTATATAATTTACCGAATTTTTCGTCGTTCGCAGGATCATTGTCATAATCATAGTAAAACCGGGGATTGGGGGGCAAAGCATTGAATACAGATTTGTAACAGGGGGCGGATGTCGAAGATATTACCTCAATGATGGGTTGATCTCCTCCAATTGCCTTGAAAGTGGATTTGAGTGTTGCTGAACTTAGGTTTATCAGATAAAATCCCGGGGGACCAAGGGTACATTCTATGGAATTGTTGCCAGAGCTGCAATGAAAATATGAGCCATAGACCTTTTTACCTTCAGCATCATAAATATCGATATTGATATTTTCTTCCTTTATCAGATCAACGTCAACCTGAAGTTTTCCCGGCATATTAACGGATTCATGAAAACCCGTTTTATTCTTTGGAACACCAACTGGCAGCCCGTTCGCATAATGGACCGTCCGCATGTTTTCCTTTGTCCAGCACTGTGTTCCCATGAGTACGGTGTGGTACTGGAAACCGTCAACATCTGTTAAGATGCTGGTTCCGCATTCAAAAGTTTGTGCCCCGGCAAGGAGAACCATTACAACAATAGATAAAGTCAAAACAAATTTTTTCATATCGTCTATTTATTTGGTGAGGATCATTCTTCTGGTATCAACAAGTATTCCATCGGCAACAAGAGAATACATGTACATTCCGGGTTTGAGTTCAAAACCGTTGATTGTTACTTCATTTTCACCCGTATTTAATCCCTTGATCGTTTTTATAAGGCTACCTTGCATATCGAATATCATAATTGATGCATCACCGTCAGAGGTTGTTCTGTAACGTATTACGGTGGTTTTATTGAAAGGATTTGGGCTATTCTGATACAATCGATTGCCAATGAGGTTTTCAGATGTTGATTTTATCTTCGGGTTACCATCGGGAAATATTGGTCCGGGAATAGCAGATTTAAGCGTATTTATTTGATCTTGCTGTTCCTTGATGGCTTCAATGAGGATTCCGATTACAGCTGTATATTCCACTGCATAGGTTCCATCAGGAATGACATTGACAAGTTCCGGAATAACCTTCTGGACTTCCTGTGCTATGAGTCCAAAATGCTTCATATCACGTTGTTTTATCAATTCGTCGAGGTAAGGTTTGTTTACGACGGATGTGTCAATATATTCATATTGTGAGGCGTTTAATTTCAACCAAGTGCCGTCTTTTGCCAAAATTGAATCAATCCTGGTCGTATCAGGAGGCAATTTAGCCCAATTATATGACACTCCATGCAGTGAAAGTATTTTTTCGAGAGGGGTTTCGATATCGGTAATGTTCTCTTTGAATTTAATATCTGAACCAAGCCATACTCCTCTTGAATAAATGTAGCCACTGCCATAAACGAAAAAGGTATGATCTCCTGTCCAATTGCGCACAATCCAGTTTTTTTGACAATCATCATTAGAGTAAACAAGGTTACTCCAGGTGTACTGGCCAAATACGGATGGCCTGAAATAGGAATAACGGTTTGGCGTGATTTGTAATCCAAATCCACCCTCCTGAAGGGATCCGAGTGAAATCCAGTTATCCTCGAATATTTTCACCTGTGCATTTGTCGAAAGACATATGCTTAACAACATCATAAGTAATAAAGTAATTCTTGTTTTCATGTTGATAAATTTTAGTTTGTAAATTTGTTACTGTATATTCATCAATTTCAATGATTATCTTCGAAAGGAACAGTATGTATTCATTTATCCGGGCTTTGACGCTTTAATGTGTCGTAACTATTTGCGACCATAAAACTATGCTGTTTTTTTCCACTTGTCAATTGCGTAAACCCGCATATTTTATTTACAGAACCATTTTTCATATCTTAAACAATATCAGATATATGAAAAAATATGTTAACAAAATCGGGGCGTTTTGACGTGAAAAATGGCGGCCAAGGTATTTTCATGGGAACGGTCTGGCCATGATTTCAAGGAATAAAGATTTCTCCGGAATCAGCTTTTTAAATACAAAAAGATACTCCACTCCGGGCCTGGTATTCATTATGTCTGTCAGATGCGAAAAGGCGGTCAATTGAAGATTATCGGTGGCGCCTGAATAAAAAATGATCCAGTGATGAAGCATAACCCGTTCAAGAATGATGTATTTTCCATCGCTCTCCGGAACATTCTGATCCATCCATTGTCTTGTTGGTAAAAAAAAACTGTTTGTTAACAATGGATTCTTTTCAGTTCCATCATTTGTGACCATACCTTGTCTCACTTTATAGCCCTCCCTGACTGATAAAAACATCGACTTCAACCGCACATTCAGTCTGAACATTTACTCCCCAGGCACGATCATCAACGTCAAGAGAAAAAGACTGGCCACAGGAAATTGTATAAGGCCCAAGGCAATACTGTCCGTCGAGGCTGTATACATAGATGGTTATATTGCAAGGAGCAAGTGTGTTGTAACCGGCGCTAATTATTGAAACCGTTTTTTTTCCATCCGTGTTGACTGAACCTGTACCACCGGATTCCTCGAAATTGGCAAGACCATTGACCATTACATCGTAAGAGGGAATGGGGTAGGACATTGACGACTGGGCATCAGCTTTGTGAATTGCAGCGAAGAGCATGCACGCAATAAAAATGAACATAACCTTTTTCATAGCTTTCGTTTTAGGGAGAAAAGTTTTATGTTCAAATGTCGGCATGCAACAATAGCCTGTCAATTGCCACTTCCCGCATAAATTACATGCGTAAACCCGGAAGTTTTTTGGAGAGTTGAAAATGCTTTGGAATGAAAATCAGGATATTGCAAAAAAAATCAGGCGTGGGGATTGTACGCCTGATTTTTCGAAAAAAGGCAGTTCGGATTACAAAACCTTGCGGTCGCGCAAAATGGTGATCAGTTCAGCATTGTTGTGGGCGCTGTATTTTCGCCGCAGGTGGGTCATTGTTTTTTCGATACTCGAGGTGGTGGTGTTTTTTAGCGAGGCGATGGCTTTATAGCTCAGGCCCTGCGCAATGTGCTGAAGGATGATTTTTTGATTTTGGGTGACGGTAAATACTCCTTTATCAGCAAGGTTAAGAATGTGGTCGAAATCCATGCGGAGGATAAAATCGGAAAAAACGATCCTCCCCTGGTAGACCTTTAGTATGACCCCCATAATTTCCTTTCTTGATTCCGATTTAAAAATGTAGGCGCTGACGCCGGCATCGAACATTTTCCGCTGCCATTCTTCAGCTTCTTCCGATGTAAATATAACAACCGGTTTATCAGGAAAGTGATCGCGAAGCTTATGAACATTCATCAGGGGATCAGTTTTAAATAAATACAGATCAAGTATTATAATATCAAAATCATCGGCATCAACATCGGAAATGACCTTGTCAATTGAGCTTTCAAAGGAGGATATTTCAATGCCGTCGCGCAATGGCCTGAACATGTTTCGCAAACCGGTTATGGCTACCGGATGATCTTCAATTACCAGGAGACGTATCATGGCTGCAGGGGTGTTTGATGTGCCGGCAAAGTTACAGGTATTACAATTTCCCAGGAGGTACCGGCGCCAGGGGCCGACGACAATGACCAGGCGCCACCGAGCAGTGTCAGTCGGTCTTTGATATTCATGATTCCCATTGTGTTACCGGTTATGGAGGTGTCAAACCCGGGTCCGGTATCATGGTAGTTCATATACAGACTTCCCTGGCAATAAATTTCAAGTTCGACCTCGCTGCCGGGGGCATGATGTACCGCATTTGTCAGCAATTCCTGGACAATCCGGTAGCTGTGCAAAACAACCTGAGTTTCTAATCCCGGCAAACCGGGACCGACAGAAGCATCCAGCCGGATTTCGCCCTTATTTCCTATTTCGGCGCATAACTTGGTTACCAGCGCCTGCAAACCAGGACTTGTCAGCAGGTCGGCATGCATCCGGTGCGATAAACCCCGGATTGTCGTTCTGACCGATTCGATTTCCTCCAATAATTTTTCACGATCCTGTTCATTTAAAAAGGCGCTGTCATCAACACCTCTTTGAAGTCCCATGGAGAGATGGGTGGATATGTCGTGAAGCTCCCGGCCGATCTGCTTTTTTTCAGATTCCCCGGCATTGATAATCCTTTGGGCCGACAACAGCCTTTCTTTTTGCATTTTATACCGGGTGCGTTGCCGGTACCACACAAACGTAAGGGCTAATCCGATCATGAATAACAGGGCCAGGGTGAGCCAGGCGCGATATTGTTCATTACGTCCGGCTTGCAGGCTGATCTCCATTTTTTGATTGCGGATCAGCAATTCTTTGTTCTTTGCCTCCAGCAGAGACGATAACAGCCTGGTTTGGTCGCCTGCGATCTTCTGTTCAGCCTGTACACTATATGACATTGCCAGTTTTTGAAATTCAACGGCTTGTTTATATTTCTTTTGAATGATGGAAATGTCGGCATAGGTGTCGTAGAGTGTAGCCAGATCACTCAGGTTCGTATCGGCCTGCGCCAATGGGAGCGCTTTCTCTTTGATAAGCATTTCGGCCGTATTCACATCCCCTTTCTCCAGATAGCTGTATGTTAAGTTATTGAAGGTGGCAATTAAGATATCGGTAAATCCAAGATCGGTAGAAATACGGATAGCTTTGTTATAAAAGACAATGGCTGAATCAGGATTGCGCTCCAAATAGCCTCTGTTATTCAAAATCCCTGCAAGTGAATGTTCCATTCCATCTGCATCTGATAATTTTTGAATTGCCTCTTTATATAAAGGAAACGCTTCAGCGGGATTTGCTGTGATTCTTGCCTGACCGGCCAGGGCAAGGCCCACATGGTCAGGAATGTTTTTTTCGCGCGAAAGATCGGCCGCCATCCGGTATGAATCCATTGCTTCGTTGAACATCCCGACATCTGCTTTGATCCCTCCGATGAAATTATAAGTACCGGCCAGAAGCTTCCATTTGCCAAGCGATGTACTCACTCTGACAACGGAGTCAAGTAAACTGAGGGCCGTTTTATAATCGAATGCACGATGATGAAGGTAAGCAATATTATAGATAACCTGCGGATATTGTCCGATAATACCGTTATTTTCGGCCATCCGCTGCGCCTTTGAATAATATAACCAGGAAGAATCAAAGGCGCTTAGGATGAAGGCATTCCCCATCATATTGTAAGCTGTGATGCAACAAGAACTGTCTTGCGATTCGTTTGCAAGTACGATTGCCCTGCGGGCCATATGCAGCGCCTCGGTCCTGTTGTTATATTTGGTGATCATAACCAGGGAATCCATTATTTTAATGGAATCCTTAATGACTTGCAGTCTGTCAGCGTCGGATCCCAAGCCTGGTTTCGCGAGATTTTTACACGAGATAGCGCCGATTGAAATGGCGCCGGCAACGAAAAGGATAGGCAATAATTTCATCAATGCAGGATAAGATATTTTTTTACAAAAATATAATATAAACTGTCCTGAAATGAAAAACAATACTGCTAAAAATAAGACTTATGTTCTTAAAGTCTGTTGAAAATTATTGACTAATGTGTTTCTTATCTGTTAGAAACATATAGTTTTATTGATTGAGCATCATCATACCAGTATTCCATCTCAATGGGTTTGTCATTTTTGACCTAAACCCTTTAGGGTTGTACCATCAGGACCTCAACCCCTGGCATCCTGGGGGTTGGGGTGCTTCACTCCACCATCACCTTCCCGCTTCCAACCGTTTGCCCGTTGTACACCAGCCTCACCACATACATCCCACCCGGCCAAAGTGAAACATCAACCGCTACCTCTTTCTCCGATTGCAAAACTTCCTTCGAAAGCATCTTTCTGCCAAACAGGTCATAAATTTCAAGTGTGGCAGAATGCCATTGGTGATACACTGTGGTGAGGTTGAAAACCGGGTTTTGGTTTTCGGATTTCAGTTTTTCCGGGATTACAATATGCAGTATATCCCGTACCGGGTTCGGATAGACTTTCAGCTTCCCGGTTTCAGGGTTTTTAAAGGGTTCATCAATACCCACGATTATACAATCCAGAGGGATAGTATCTGAAACGATTGGGTGTGGACACAAACTGTCGTAAACGTAAGGATGGGTATAGAGCGTGTCATACTCCAGGTCGGAGTTAAGTTTCCATGAGTAGGTATGCCATTGGTTCCCGAAATATTGCCCCTGAACCAGGAATAACTTATTGTCATGATCAACAATGGCATCGGAAAAGCAATAAACCGTCTTCATAATATTGGCAGAATCCAGAATATTCCCATCTTTATCCACTTTGAATACCCCAACCTGTCCTTCGCCACCGGGGTTTAAAATCCAACCCCCATCAATCGCAATGGTTGAATCCTGAAACCAGTTAATATTAAAAAAAACCGCCTGCCAGGAGTTGGGTACCAGATCATGATAGGAAAGTTCTTTTCCACTGGAATCCGTTTTAAGCATAGTTGGTCGGTCTCCTGGAGGAGTAGCTTCATCTTCAATATGCCTGCCACATGAATAGATGTTTTGTTGGTTATCAACGATTGACCGATTGGACATACCATAAAAATGCTCTCCACTTAAATAATTCCATGGAAGTTCCCAAACTGCATTTCCAGTGCTATCGACCTTGATAATTAGTGGTCTTAAATATCTTGGACCTGTCGTTCCGGAATCCGGATAGTAACAAAAACCATTGATCAGGAAATGATAATCAGGGGTAACCGTCATGTCATATCCGTCTGCAGCAATCATTAAAGTATCTTTCTGACAATACGTCTGCTGCCAGACCAGGTCTCCGTTATTGTTCAGTCTGAAAAGATGTGTCTTTTCATTTGAATAATATTGATACCCTTCAAAAACATACATGATATAACCACCTGGTATCTGGTGAATTGAATTAGCAGCGTCAGCCCTACCTTGTCCAATATTATATATTCTGCACCATTCTTTTTCTCCGCAAGAATTTAATTTCATGATGAAAGGATCTCCCCAGGAATCAGTTTGCTTAGTTGAACCCGATATGATAAACCCATTATCATTTGTTTGGTTTACATCCTGGAGCGCTGTTCCGTCGTTGGGTTCTCCAATCATTTTATTCCAAAGCATTTCACCGTTTAAATCTGTTTTCAATAATAATCCATTCAACGGAAAACCATCGGCAGTAAGATACCATCCTCCGATTAAATAACCTTTATCATAACATTCAACAACAGAAAAGGGTACCGTACACTCATTTGCAAAATATGTCTTTGGCCAAACTTGTGAAAATGACGATTTGAAACATAAAAACAAGAAAAAACACAAGAATAAGACCTTCCCAATCTTCATCTCATAAAAATTAAAGGTTGATGGATTGTTATCAATCCATCAACCTATTGAAAAACAATAATTTAAAATTTCTATTTTCACGTTATCCAAACGCCTGCCATCAGCTTCAAGTACAATCAAGTAAAATCCTGTTTTCAGGTTTGAAGCAGGAAAGACAATCTGGTCTTGTTTGCCATTAAATGGTTTAGACAGCACTAACTTTCCATTTCCGTCATATAGGTTGATCAATGCGGATCTGCTAAACTTGTCCAATTTAATTTTAACTTCGAAGTAGTCATGTGCAGGGTTGGGATAGACAGTTAATATTGAAGCATCATCAGATTCTTTTACCCCTCTGAATTTCTCCTTCTTTGTTTCTTTTAAGTTATCATCGGGTAGGATGATCGGTTCTTCGTAATTGATTTTACCAGCGGCAATCAACAAATTCCTGGCATAGGCGCCCGGTATACCGGTATTTGATGTTGCAATTGCCTGAAGGGCTGCAACTTTTACACTGTCAATTCTTAATATCCCCAATGTATCACTGTGAATCTGCTCTGATAATGTATAGTAGTTGATATAATCATTATGTATCGCAGATTGAGATGGTGTGAAGTTGAAAGATTCAGAAATGGAGGAGAGGAGATTATCTGCCGGCTGGCATTCACCCTTTGCATGCAGCCAGTTCACTTTATCATATTGCGATGCAAGGGTATTCCTGTAAGCAAATAACCAGTTCAGGCTGTCTTCATCAGCCTGGGTAAGAGAATCTCCCTTAAAATAATTCAGCAAACGATGATACGCTTTTGTGCCTTCATTGTCCCACCATGCTTTCTTTGCTTCAAGAATTTCCTTTGCGCTTACGGTGTCTTCTCCAACGAGGATTTGCTCCATCATATAGTCGGGTATTGGATTTACACGGTTTTCGAGCAGACTGATGATCTCATCCGACTTGGCGGAATGCGAATTAGCCACAAGTATATCCCTTACCATAGTATTGTCGAGTACATTCTCTTTTGTAATAGAAGTTTTCATAACAGTATCGGAAAGATAGGGTGATTTTGCAATCAAATCGTTACGTGTTTGAAGCGCTTCCGGAGGAGTACTGGTTACCACATCAAAATTAAGTAAACTTGTTGAACCACCGTCGACAAGTGCATTCAGAACTCCTCCGATACTGTCTGCATGGTTCTTCGCCTCTATAAGTTTGCTGAAATCCTCATTCGAACCACCACCTCCAAGAGTTAAAGGACAACTTGTTTCATTGAACCATTCTGATAAAAAAGTAGGATTAACCGGTACGAAAATATTCGCAGGTAATGGATTTAGCCTAAAACTAGTAGAATTTTGTTCATGGTAAAAATAGTCAATCAGATTCTAATAATAATTTTCACCCCAACAACAACCCATGGGAGTTTCCTTTCTATGTTCCCTGTAATTTCATTTGTATTGATAATGGCCGAAAATATTTTGGAATCCTTACTGGAGAATCCGGTTGATTGACATTTTTGGATTGTTTCAGGGTGGACTTAGAAGTAAATCAGGATCGATATCAATCCGGCGCAATTCAAAAGCACAGTTGGGTTGAAGTACAAAACCCTTGTCCAGGATTATGGAATTCGAGGCCCACATGGTAATGTCACTGTTCGCGGGGATGGCGCCGTTATGATTGGCTCCGCCAATCGTGATGGTAGCATGTACCCTTGTTAATTCAGGATCGTTCAGTGATACCGTTGCAGGCCAGTACAATGAATCACCCGGCGCCAATTTGTACGATCTGATCCAATCAACTTCAAAACCTTTGGAGAGGTCAACATTAGTATCAGTCAACGATAATGATAGTTGTATTCCCTGTTTGCAGGCATAGGTGAAGTCAACACACGTAAACTCACTTCGGGGCCCGGTAGGACTGTAAGGTGAAATGGCTGAGGGATCAGTGGTATATTTATAAGTATTTGTCCAGTGCCCGTTAAGGTAGAAATTAATTTCTGTTGGTAACCATTCAAGCGTTATGATAAAATCAGTTCCGGTATATGGTGCGGGATAAACCAGTTGTTTACATTCAACGTGCCTTAAATGAAAAGTATCCGGAGGGTTCGGGAATATCCAACGCCACAGACTTTGTCGGAAGATATTATTTGAGGTTAATTGCTGTATTTTTTCAATCACATCGATTTCATCATACCGGGTCATATAATTTGCCGGCCATACGGCGCCAAAAGTCCAAAAACAGGGTTCAAGCCCCACCTCATTCGGAAATTTACATTTGAGCTGGATTAAGCCAAAATGAAAAAGCGGACCTTCGGAACTGGCCTCTTTTGAAAGGACATATCCGCTTGAATAATTATGGTTTTGATTATCACAATAATAGGGTGTATCCGATTTGCATTTAAGTATCAGCCGTCCATTTTCCAGCCTGACAAGTGAAGTATCGTCTCTAAAATACGCGTAGGTTGACATTCCATGACAGTACAAACCATCCTGACCCGCAACATCCCATTTGTTGCGATCCAGGGTTGAATCATTGAATTCATCGCTGGTTTCCGGCCAAAAAACCCAGCCAGCCGATTTTGCTTCACTCATTGATCCCATTTCATCCGGTTCCCTTGTTTCTTTTGAGCAATCCTGTGAATAAGTTTTAATGGATAAAATCAAAATCACTACGATAAAAATTAGGTTTTTCGTTACTAATCAGTCGCAATTATAATTGGCGATGACATTCAAAGCAGGCAACACCTTTTGTCCATTTTTAATGGCAGTGTCAATAATAGATCTCAGGATGGCAAAGTTTTCAGCAGCATTAAACACCTTAAACTGGCCGGATATTTTCTGTTTCACCTTTACATTACGGATTGCTCTTTCTGAACCATTATTATCGGGAGGAACATCTGGATGATAGAGGAATGTAAAAACATGATCACGATATTTGATTATTCGCTTTTGAAAAGCAATCAACTCTTTATGGTTTGGCTCCAACGGCTCACACAACAAATTATCCAGTTCTCTTTCCAAATGGTTTCGGGTATGATTGGAGTAATAATAATCAACAGGAGTAAATTGTTTTTTAAGTTTCTCCGCCTCCAACAGCATAATCCGGAACCTAACCGGCCAGGCTACTTTATATCGCTCCTCAAGGTATTTGGTTTCGCGTTCCAAATGAGCCGTGCACAACTGGTGCTTGTTTACCGGTGTTTGAAAATGTGCTTTCCAGCAATCATGAACCAGTACAGCATCTTGAGATATTCCGCTCATATGCTCATCAATCGTAGAAGTTCCCCTATTGGTCGAAGCAGCAATGAAAGTGGCAAACTTGTTTTGCCACGTCCAGAACCAATACTTTTTCCCATTGACTTTCATCCCTGTTTCGTCAGTACCAATAACCTGGGAACTCAAAACACTTTGCCGGATCATTTCATATGCATCAACACCCTTGGACGCCAACCTGTTCAACAGACAATGCAATCCCCCTTCACTAATTGGAATTGCAAACAGATCATGCAACATTTCCTGAAGCCGTTTAAATGGCACGTATTGTCTGATGCTCAGATAGCCGATGAGCGATTCAATGTTTTTACCATATCTAACAGTGCTATCAACTCCAACAGGGAAGTCACTTTCCACCATCTTGCCACAAGTACAAGTGCACCGATAAACGCGATGTTCTGTCACGATTTGTTTGATTGTGGGAATGTCAATGACCTGACGTTTGCCAAAAAGCTCAAAGGACTGGTTAGTCAAGTTATTGCCGCATTCAGGACAAAAACATGCTCGGTGTTCAATAACCTCATCGGGATTTTCGGTCATCTCCAATGTTTTTCCTTCATGACCGGGCTGGCCTCCCACTTTACGATCGCTTTTCTCACGAAGACTACTGGTGCGTGGTGGCCGGTTTTCATCTTTAGAAGGCGGTACAGAGCTATTATTGCTGTCTTTACGGGGCCTGTTGTTTTGAGCGACTATTCGCTCAAGTTCAGTGATTCTGGCCTTCAACAATTTGATTTCCTGCGCCTGCATCAGTATGAGGCGTTGCAATTCACCGATAATTATTTGCTCAGGAGTTTGCATAATTTGTTCTGCAAAACTAATCCTGAAATTCATTATTTCAAAGAACGCAACCGCTTGTTTATCAACTTATAAAATAATATTTGTTAGCATGTCCTGGATTTCAAAAAAGCAAAATTTTACCGACAAACCACCTTGTTAATTACTGATTAAAACCGTTAATAACGTTAAGATTTAGCACTGATTAGTAACCGATTTCGTAATCTTTTTATTTTCATGTTTTTATTTATGCGATATCAAATGATTGATATACAATCATTTATATAATTTGGCATATTTTTTGATCTTAA
>Ga0247840_10009802_pt1 | contig 12204 bp, 7 predicted proteins | sample LaCruzMarch2015__FD_192404 | JGI IMG/M metagenome (GOLD analysis project Ga0247840, IMG submission 192404) | Freshwater microbial communities from meromictic Lake La Cruz, Castile-La Mancha, Spain - LaCruzMarch2015_17m | ecosystem: Environmental > Aquatic > Freshwater > Lake | place: Spain...
AAAATAAAATCGCCAGTTTCCTTAACCCGAGCCCGAGCACAATGCTGTCCTAAATGGCGTAAAGTGACATATTCCACAGTCCTCCGTGCGTGTTTTTTCAGAGGGCAAAACTTTTGGCGTGTCGCGAATTCGTTAATAGTGGCGAAGGCATCCAGATGACTGTTGACAGGCACCCCCCCCTAAAAAACAGGCGCCGCCCCAAAAGAAACATGCATCTTTCTCACTTTGTGTGGGGTACCCGGATATCCCCAAGCGCCTTCTTTTTTGACATCCCCGGGTGCTTTTCCCTTCGAGGTGATGGTAAAACCTCCAATGATGTCATTCCCGCGACGCTTCTGGGTGGAAATCTAGCTTGCAACGGCCAGAAATCATAGAGGGGGCCGCGAATGCCGTTAACGGGGATAAGAGCAATCATGCATGACAAAACGTTCTGTAATCATTTCTCTTGACAAGCGTTTCACAGGTATGATACGCGAAACTACAAAATAAAAGTTACAGAACGCTGATCGAGCCAGAGCCATTGGATACCGAATGAACTGTGCAGTCATGGGAGGGTGATATTGCGGATGGGCAGTGATGTGACTAACTTCCTGAAGTCCTCAACCTAAAGAAATCCATAAATATACAAGAGTACAAACGCAATTCAACGCCTTGTACAGAATAGACTACCGGCGAGGCCGTTTGTGACGCGCAAGAAGAATCCTGACATTGACACCAGTATACAATCTCAGTTGCTATTCGAAAATAGCAGAGACATCATTCTATTAATCCGAAAAAAAGATGGGCAAATACTGGAGGCTAATGTTGCCGCTCAAAACGTCTATCGATACACTCGTGCAGAACTACTGTCCATGACTATCTTCGACTTACGCAGTCCCGATACTTGTGAAGACGTTGAGCTGCAAATGGCCCAAGCTAAGTCCGGGCTTCTATTTGAGACCCGACATTGCCGTAAGAATGGGGAAACTTTCCCCGTAGAAGTCAATTCGCAGGGCACCATAATAAAAGGCGAAGCAGCACTCCTGAGCATTATTCGCGACATTACGGAACGAAAAAACAATGAGAAGACGCTTAATCTGCACAGCGTCATTATGGCCAATCTCGCCGAAGGAGTTTATCTTATACGCTCCAGTGATGGTGTAATCCTCTATGCCAATCCGCGCTTTGAGACGATGTTTGGTTACGATTCCGGCGAACTTATCGGTAAAAATGTTTCTATCGTCAATGCACCTACCGAGAAGAGTCCGGAAGAGACCGCCAAAGGGATTATGGCATACCTAGATGACCACAAAGTATGGTCAGGGGAGATAAAAAACATCAAGAAGGACGGCACCACATTTTGGTGCAACGCGAGTGTCTCTCAATTTGATCACCATGATTATGGAGCCGTTTGGGTTTCAGTACATAATGACATCAGCGAGCGCAAGAGGATGGAAGAGGAGATAAGGGAGGTCTCAATCCGTGACCAGCTCACCGGGCTGTATAACCGGCGAGGGTTCATTAACCTTGTGGAGCAACAGATAAAGTCGGCTAATCGCGCAAAAAGGCCGATGCTTCTTTCTTTCATTGATGTTGATAAACTTAAATGGATCAATGATACGCTGGGTCATAAAGAAGGCGACAACGCTCTGATTGATACCGCGAATATGCTTCGGGAAACATTCCGGGATTCTGACATCATTGCCCGGCTTGGGGGTGACGAGTTCGCTATCCTGGCCATAGAGGTCACCGACCTGAATCCAGATGCCTTTGCGAAACGCTTGCAACAAAATATTGATGCATACAATGCAAAAGAATCTATAAAATACCGGCTTTCCATGAGCTGGGGTAACGTTATTTATGACCCCGCCTCTCCCCTGTCTCTGGACGAACTTCTTTCTCAGGCTGACCGACTCATGTATATGCATAAGAAGTCTAAGGCACAAAGGTAATATCAGCGAGAAACGTTCAGATTTTTGAGCGTGATTTTTGTGGCGGGAGGTGGTATCGTTGCGTACTCACACCATGAAATAAAATAACCCTTTCAAGCGGATACTTTGAAAATATTATCTTAGGAGATCGAGTCGACATGCATAAACTGCGTTTTTGGAGTCATCGCTACTTTTTGCTGCTGCTTTTACTTATGTCACTTCCCGCCTGTCAACAAAAACAGACAGAAGTGGGCAGCTTGCCCGAGAAGATTACCGTCGCCTACCCTCAGTCGGTTTATTCTGTCCTTTTTGCCGTTGCCAACTCAAAAGGTTTTTTCAAGGCTGAGGGGCTGGAGGTGGTTTCTCAACTACATGAATTTGGAAAAATAGCGGTACAATCTATGCTTGAAGGAAAAGCGGAGATGGCTATTTCAGGGGACACTGTCCCTATGTTTGCAGTTACCAAAGGCGAAAAAATTAGTATTCTCGCCGAGATAATGACTTCAAAACGGAACGAAGCCATTGTTGCCAGCAAGGACAGAGGAATTAAGAAACCTCTTGATCTGGAAGGGAAAAAGATAGGCGTGGCATCGGGGACCACGGGCCATTTTTTTCTCGACTCCTTTTTATCTGTCAATGGGATACACAAAAACAAGATCAAGATCATCTTCATGAAACCCAGTGAAATGATGGATGCTCTTAATAAAGGCGTGGTTGAGGCTGTTGCGGTCTGGCAGCCTGTCGCAAAACAAATAGAGCGGCAATTGGGAGACAGGGGAATCGTTTTTTATGACGAGAGAATTTACAGTGACATCATTTGCATTTCTTCCTCCCAGGATTATGTGCAGAAACATCCTGAGGCGGTCACGAAAGTTCTCAGAGCGCTCATTCGCGCCGAGGCAGTCGTTAAGGAGCACCCCGATGAGACACGGCGCCTTGCTGCTGAATTTCTGAAGATCGACAAGAGCATTCTCGATGAAATATGGAAAACCCTGTATTTCAATGTGACACTGGATCAATCACTGCTTGTCAGTCTGGAGGACCAGACGCGGTGGGCGCGGGACAACAAGCTGATTGAAAGCAGGCAAACTCCGAAATATCATGATTACATCTACTTTAACGGGCTGCAGTCAGTTCGACCCAGTTCAGTCAATATAATTCGATAGAGAGGGTATAAATGCGGATAAGCAGCAGGCTTTCGCTGGCCAATGGCATTGTACTTGGTGCACTATGTTTCATGATTTTGACCGTTTCGTGGACCTTTCATGAAGCTGATAATGTCCGCAAGTCTGAGTTGGTTATCACCGACATTGAAGCAGCTTTGGTTCAGATGTCGGTCCTGCAGAATGAATACTTGCTCCGCGTCGAAAGTCGGGCAAAAACACAGTGGGAGAGTAAAGTTGAATATATAAAAAAACTCTTGGAACAATCAAAATTCAGGTTTACAGATATTCATGAACACGCAATTTTTGATGAAATAGAGGAAAAACTTGATTTAAGCATATTTCTTTTTTCAAGTATAACGAAATATTATATCAGCAATGAAAACGTCGAAAAACGATTTTCATCTTTAGAATCACAACGCCTGTTCAGCCAAATTATCGTAAATGGCTACAACCTTAATTCTGCGACACAGAGACTCCATGAATCCGTCCGCCTGAGATTGAAAACTACTCAAAAAACCACCACCACGATAATCATTCTGTTAATGGTATTATCTGCACTTATTACCGTCGCCAATTCTTTCGCTATCAACAGAACGCTGAGCAAGCGTATCGCCGTGCTCAGTAAAGGCGCTAAACTCATTGGTGATGGCAACATTGACCACCAGATTTCACTTGAAGGCAGTGATGAACTTACCGCCTTGGCCAGAACACACAATGAAATGGCGTCAAAGTTAAAAAACTCATATACCTCGCTGGAAAATCTCGAAAAGGAAATTGCCGAGCGTGAAAAGGCGGAACAGGCATCACGGGAAAGCAATGAACGCTTTATGACGATATTTGAGCAGGCGCCGTTAGGGATTGCCCTGATAGACTCAATTACTGGACATATCTATGAAGTGAATGCAAAATTTGCAGCGATTGTGGGGCGGACGAAAGCAGAGATGTCTCAGATTGACTGGATGGGCATCACCCATCCAGACGATGTTCAGGAAGACCTGGACAATATGGCGTTGTTGAATACCGGAAAGATTACTGGTTTCGACATGGATAAGCGCTATATCCGCCCCGATGGCTCTATTGTCTGGATACATATGGTCATTGCCCCGATACTGCAGACAGATCAGTTGCACCCGTGTCATCTTTGCATGATCGAGGATATTACCGAGTGGAAACGGGCGGACGCAGAGCGATTGGCGAGCCAAGTACTGCTCAATGAAACGGGAAAATTGGCAAAAGTAGGAGGATGGGAATTCGACGTACAGACGATGGAATTGAAATGGACGAAAGAGGTTTATCATATTCATGAAGTTGATATTACGACATATAAACCGTCAGTAGAAAAAGCTGTCAATTTCTATGCGCCTGCCTCCAAACCGATTATAGAACAGGCCGTTCGACGTGTGATTGAACAGGGAGAACCTTTTGATTTGGAACTGGGTATCATTACCGCAAAAGGCAATCCCCGGTGGGTTCATGCTGTTGGGAAGTTAGATCAAGATCAGGGTAAAAACAAAACAGTGAAGGGTATTTTCCAGGACATCACTAAGCGTAAACAAGCCGAGGACGAACTACGAAAAAGCAATGAGCTTTTTTCGTTGTTTATGCATCACTCACCTGTTTACACCTATATCAAAGAGGTCACACCAGGCCGGAGTCTTGTACTGCAAGCCAGCGACAATTATCGGTATATGATTGGCATCCCGGGTACAGAAATGGTTGGCAAGACAATGGACGAGCTGTTTCCTCCCGAATTTGCCGACAAGATTACTACAGACGACTGGGCAGTGGTATCCAGGGGTGATGTGCTAAAACTGGATGAGGAGTTGAATGGCCGGAGCTATACAACGATTAAATTCCCCGTTATCCAGGGTGAGCGAGCGTTATTAGCAGGTTACACGATCGACATTACCGAGCGCAATCGGGCAGAGGAGGAAAAGGCCAGGCTCGAAGCCCAGCTTCAGCAGTCTCAGAAGATGGAATCGGTCGGTCGTTTGGCTGGTGGCGTTGCTCACGACTTCAACAATATGCTGGGGCTGATCCTTGGCCATGCGGAAATGGCGCTGGATCACGTTGATCCGGCTCTTCCGATTCACGCAGACCTCCAGGAAATCATCAAGGCTGCCGAGCGCTCCGCCGATCTCACGCGTCAACTCCTGGCCTTTGCCCGACAGCAGACAGTCCAGCCGAAAGTCCTTGATCTGAACGAAATCGTGGGGAACATGCTAAAGATGCTCCAGCGGCTGATCGGCGAGGACATCGATCTCAAATGGCAATCCGCGGCCGATTTGTGGTCTATCAAGATGGACCCCACCCAGATCGACCAGATCCTGGCCAACATGTGCATCAATGCTCGTGACGCCATTTCGGATACCGGCAACATAACCATCGAAACGGGAAACACGAGCCTCGACGAGGCCTATTGTGCCGATCATGTTGGTTTTTCACCCGGAGATTATGTAAAGCTGATTGTCAGCGATGACGGCTGTGGTATGAAAAAGGAGACGGCTGAGCATATTTTCGAGCCATTCTTCACCACCAAGGGCATGGGAAAAGGAACCGGCCTTGGGTTGTCCACGGTCTATGGCATCGTCAGACAGAATAATGGCTTCATCAATGTTTACAGCGAGCCTGGACAGGGAACGACCTTCACTGTCTATTTTCCCCGGCACATCGGCAAGGATGAGAAGGAGCAAACGAAACCACAGGAGCAGAAAACGCTTATGCGCGGCCAAGAGACTCTACTGCTGGTGGAGGATGAACCGGCCCTGCTGGAGCTGAACAAGATGATTCTCGAGAAACAAGGATATCGGGTCCTGGCTACGGGCTCTCCCAACGAGGCGATCCGCCTTGTGGGGGAGTATACCGGAGAGATCAGTTTACTGATGACGGATGTGGTGATGCCGGAAATGAACGGCAGGGATCTCGCAAAGCATCTGATGACCATCAATCCCCATCTCAAATGCCTGTTCACATCAGGCTATACGGCTGACGTCATTGCCCATCACGGAGTATTAGATGAGGGGGTCTATTTCATCCAGAAGCCCTTCTCCAGGCAAGACCTTGCTGCCAAAGTGCGGGAGGTTTTGGAGCAGAAATAGCGACTAATAAGTTGTCTGCAAAGATGAATCACGAATTACTACAAACAAGTGCCCGGTGAGGACCGCCACTGACGGCCCTCCCGCACTAAAGATAATTTGGGAGATACAAATTGAATCTGTTTGACATGCGGACCATCGTTTTTAGTTATTTGATCACAAACATCATCTGCGTACTGTTTGTGGTACTGCTGTGGCGGCAGAACCGGAACCGTTTTGCAGGCACAGCCTTTTGGGTCGTCGATTTCATTTTTCAGGCGGTGGCGCTCTTCTTGATCGTCATGCGCGGAACCATCCCGGACTGGGCCTCGATGGTTCTATCCAACACCTTGGTCATTGTGGGAGCGATTCTGGGCTTTGTGGGACAGGAACGCTTCTTGGCAAAAAAGGGACCGCAGATTCAAAATTATCTGCTGGTGATACTCTTCATAAGCGTTCACAGCTATTTTTCCCTTGTCCAACCGAACCTGGCAGTGAGAAATATCAATATAGCCGCGGCATTGCTGTTGGTCTGTTTTCAATCCGTCTGGCTCATGTGGCACCGTGTCGAGCCCGGTAGGCGTTCCCTGACCTTCGGGGTTGGTATGGTGAACCTTCTCTACTGTCTGGTCAGTTCAGTCCGAATAGCCCATTTCTTTGTTGCGCCGCATGTGGACAATAATTACATGCTGCCAGCTTTTTTCGAGGCGCTGATGCTTCTCTCCTATCAGGTACTCTTTATCCTGCTCACATACAGTTTTGTGCTCATGGTGAACAAGCGGCTGATTATGGAGGTTCGAACCCAAGAAGAAAAATTCTCCAGGGCTTTTCACTCCGCGCCTTATGCCATTACGATCACACGACCGTCTGATGGTAAGATTATCGAGGTTAATGAAAAATTTTCCGCCATTTCAGGTTATGGTCGTAACGAGGTTCTATCGAATAGTGTAATTGCCCTGCATCTATGGGAACGCGACGAAGATCGGGCCGCAATGGTCGATGTACTATCAAGAACAGGTAATTTTCATGAGAAAGAGGTATGTTTCCGAGGTAAAAGCGGGAAGGCTATCGTGGGACTTTTCTCGGCTGAGCTCCTTCCGATAGACGGCGAAAATTTTATCCTCTCCAGCATAGCCGACATCACCGAGCGTAAGCAAGCAGAGGAGGAGATGCAGCGGAGGAAAGAGGAAGCGGTGCGGCTGGCTGGGGAGTTGGCAGTCATAGCCGAAATCGGTCGCGTGATCAGCTCAACGCTGGACATCGACGAGGTGTACGAACTGTTTGCCACCGAGGCCCAAAAACTGATCCCCTTTGACAGGGTTAGCGTGAACCTGATCAACCACGATGGAAAAAGTTTCACCAATGCCTATGTGTCCGGATTTGATGTTCCCGAGCGGAGACCAGGCAGCATTATCCCCATGGCGGGGTCGGTCAGCGAGATTTTCATTCAGAGTCGATCTGGCCGGATCATTCACGTAGAGAGCCATGAAGATTTGGTCAGGCAGTTTCCCGGTCTGAACCCCAGTTTTGTCGTTCGGGCGGGGATCCGATCACTGATAGGCGTTCCTCTGATTTCCCGGAATGAGGTGATCGGGAACCTGCACTTCCGGTCGAAAACATTGAACGCCTACACCGAACGGGATCTCCAACTGGCGGAAAAGATAGGGATGCAAATTGCCGGCGCAATAGCCAATACGCGGTTGTTCGGCGATCTCAGCAAGACGGAACAGTCGCTGCGGGAGAGCGAAGAGCACTATCGCGACCTGTTCAGCAGAGCAAACGAAGGCCTTTTAATACTGACACCTGATGGACAACTATCCGAAGTCAACCAAGCCTTTGCCGAGATGCACGGCTACACGGTGGAAGAACTTAATCTTAAAGACATCAGAGTGTTGGACGTACTCACGGATAGAGCGCTGACAGACCGCAATGAAATCGGGCGCCGTATTAAGGACGGGGAAGTCGTTCGATTTGAGGTCGAACATTATCATAAGGATGGGCACGTCTTCCCTCTTACCGTCACCTCAAGCATGATCCAACTCGGTGGCCAGAATTACTACTTGGCCTTTCATCAGGACATCACCGAGCGCAGGCGGGCGTTGGAAATGCTTGAAGAAGAACGCAGACAACTCCGACAGGCATTGGATGAGATTAAAACATTGCGCGGTATCGTACCAATCTGTTCCTACTGTAAGAATATTCGTGACGATGAGGGATACTGGAACCAGGTGGAGCAGTATGTCAGCAAACACACCGATGCAAAATTCAGCCATGGGATTTGCCCTGCCTGTCTTGAAAGGGAAATGAAGGGAATAGAAACATCATCCTAATAGTGGAAGGAAAAACCGTTTATGAAAAAGATCCTTATTCTGATCATTGCGGCCCTTGTTTGTATCGGACAGATTTCTTGTGACAACAAGGTTGATCAAAATGTCCCCTCCGCATCTCCACCTAAAATCGATGCTCTCGTCAAAAATGATTTACCGAGTCCTCCCATCGAACCAGCTCAAAAAGAGGCAACGATCAAGTAGAGCGGCAGAGATGGTCGTTTTATTTATGACAATGGGACAGTTCTGGATACACGAACGAACCTGATGTGGGCGTCAAATGACAATGGGAGCAACATCAATTGGGCGAACGCCAATAGCTATTGCGAGAATTACCGTGGTGGCGGCTATACAGACTGGCGGATGCCGACTCAGGATGAACTGGCGGGGTTGTATGACAACGTTGTAACTGGGAAGAATGGATATAGACTGACCAACTTGATCACATTGACCCGCTGTTGTCCTTGGGCTTCTGAAACACGCGATCCCGCTGCTGCCATCTTCTATTTTAACCACGGCTTCAGGAACTGGAATCCCCAACATGTCAGCGACGGCGGCCGGGTTCTTCCGGTACGATCTGCCAAATAGATTACTTGATCATTTCTCCGGACACCAACATTTTGCCGACAAAGCCAGTCGTATTTCAGGAATTGTCATCCTCTATGCCCCTAGCTTTTTTGTTTGAGGCATAGAGGATGGATTCTTCCCCTGGTTATTTTTCCAATGCCTTGATGGCCTTCAGTTCATCTTGCGTAATGTCTTTTGCCCTTTTCAGGGTCCAACCGCCGACCCAATCTTTTATCACTTTCAAATTCCCAGCCTTTTCCACTTCGGTTCCACCTATATAGCCGTGCATATTGCCCGGCTTGCCATCCTTTGCACTCTTGCCATCATCAAGCCTCCTCATCAGGGCGCCCGTATCCGATCCGTTAACCATGATCATGATGTTTGGATAGGTATCTGCTCTCGGACCTTTCATCGCTTTCTTGAACCCTTCCTGGTCTTTTTTAAAAGCCTCCATCGTCGGCGCATCACTGCCGTGACAAGACAAGCAGTTCTCGGAAATTATCTTCTTTACGTCTTTCTCATAGGTTACATCAGTTTTCCCCGCTGCACTCACAGCCCCAGCAGTGAAGGCCATCATAACAACAACTACCCCAATCATTTTCAACATACTTACCGACATATTATTCCCTCCCTTTTTATTGGCTCAACCCTTTCCAAGGTAAAGTCTTTTGATTCCGTATCACCTTATAGTTGCGACTGCAAGAATGTTTTCGAGCAGATAAAATCTATCGAGAGGAATTTAATTGCAATTGTCTCATCAGTCTGAGCTGCATTTTTTCTGTGCCTTCTAGTCTGCTGCATTCGAATGGTAATGGTGATTATTTATGATCACCTATTCTTCACGCTTTGTAGGTGGCGGCGAGGGATGTCCGCGTCAACAAATTCTATGCTGTACGGGTTGAAACATGGAAATACTTGACAGCTCATTTCGTAATCAGGTAGGGTGCATCCGTGCTTCCTGAAAGCAAGAAAATGTCAAACTTGAAGAAAATGCTTGATTACAACCCGAATAAATTATGCCGATTTTTTAAAAGGGCAGCCACCGTTCTACCTCCTTCTCCAATCGCATCGCCAGTCACCAGTTTTCGACGCAAAATAGTTCATAATATTTCTTGACAAGCCAAAACAGCCCCCATATAGTCTCGCCGTGGAAAAGCAATGTCTCATCAAACAAAAAACAAATCAAATCACTTTAGTCTCTCACTGAAAATTAACTACGTTTTTTGCGTAGTTAATTTGAAGATGAGAGGACCTATCCCCAAAGCCGCTTCACGAAAGAATTATAATATCGGCTTTGCGGGATTTCAAATTTCCGGTCGTAGACCGGGTTAACTCAGGAGGATACCGTGCCCATTGAACTTTCGGTAAAGAACCGTTTATCTGAACTGACGAAAATCGCAGAGGCTGTAAATGCCGTAAGCGCCGCCAATACCCTCAGCGACCGGGTCAGATACGCCGCCAATCTTGCCATTGAGGAGATCTTCGTCAATATCGTCAGGTACGCATTTGAAGATGAGACCGAACACGAAGTCGCCATTAAGCTTGACGTAGGACTCAATGAAAACGACAAGGAGCTTTCAATCATCATCAGAGACAGCGGCAGGGAGTTCAACATACTCACCATAAACGACCGGCCGCCGGAGAACATGACAATCGACACGGCGGAGGAGATATCACTCGGCATCTATTTCGTGCGCATGATGATGGATTTCATCTATTACAAACGCGAAAACTCCGAAAACGTTCTGCATCTGAAAATCGTCGACAAATCCGGAAAGAAAACCATCACCTCGCTGCAGGAGGAAACACGCGTTTTCAATCCGCCTCCCGAATTCAGCAGCCGGGCACGCATAAAATCAATTGATGATTACAACAAAATGTATAAACGTTCCATCGAAAATCCCGAACAGTTCTGGGCCGAACTTGCCCTCGATCTCGACTGGTTCAGAAAATGGGACACCGTGCTGACGCAGGATTTTATGGAAGCGAAGCATGAATGGTTTACAGGCGGGATATTGAACGTATCCTATAACTGCATCGACCGGCATCTGACGACCTGGCGCAAAAATAAGGCGGCGCTCATCTGGGAGGGCGACGCGCCCGGAGAAACAAAGACGCTGACCTATCAGCAACTGTACGGCGAAGTCTGCAGATGCGCAAACGTCCTCAAAAAGCACGGCGTGAAAAAAGGAGACAGGGTCACCATCTATCTGCCGATGACCGTGGAACTTTCCATCGCGATGCTTGCCTGTGCGCGGATCGGCGCCGTCCACAACATCGTCTTCGGCGGATTCAGCGCCGATTCTCTGCGCGACAGGATCATCGATTCGGAATCGTCGATGCTCATCTGCGCCGACGGATACAGCCGGGCGGGAAAAATTATTGCCGCCAAGATCACGGCCGACAATGCGCTTCAAAGCGCTCCGTCCGTTAAAAGCGTCATAGTTGTCAGGCGCGCGGGGATTGATGCCGAAATGCACAATGGCCGGGACTTCTGGTGGCATGACGAAATGTCGGCTCCCGATATCACGTCCGACTGCCCTCCCGAAAAAATGGAGTCGGAAGATCCGCTGTTCATATTATATACGAGCGGAAGCACCGGTAAGCCCAAGGGTGTGCTTCACACGACAGCGGGGTATCTGCTTTATGCAATGCAGACATTCAAGTGGGTATTTGACATACGCGATGAGGACACCTACTGGTGCACCGCCGATATCGGCTGGGTTACAGGTCACAGCTATATCGTCTACGGTCCGCTGGCAAACGGCGCGACAAGCCTGATGTTCGAAGGCGTTCCGAACTATCCTAAGCCCGACCGCTTCTGGGAAATAATAGAAAAGTACATGGTTAATATCTTTTATACGTCACCTACTGCACTGCGGTCACTGATGAAAGAGGGCGACAGTTGGCCCTGCGGGCGCAACCTGAGTTCGCTGCGGCTTCTCGGAACCGTCGGCGAACCCATCAATCCCGAAGCGTGGATGTGGTACTACACTGTCATCGGTAAAGAGCGCTGTCCGATCGTCGATACATGGTGGCAGACCGAAACAGGCGGAATTTTAATATGCCCGATTCCCGGGGCGACACCTATGAAACCCGGTCGCGCAACTGCTCCGTTTTTCGGCATCGAGCCCGCCGTCATCAAGGAGGATATGACCCG